>JACCDP010212793.1_pt1 | contig 31869 bp, 29 predicted proteins | sample 7445841 | NCBI WGS metagenome assembly JACCDP01 (sample SAMN15323441, study PRJNA562643) | freshwater metagenome | isolation source: river surface water | place: USA:Blue River Watershed | collected 2017-08-17 | reverse complement strand
GTTAATAGATTCAAACACACCTCTTAACTCAGTAATCCTCTGTTTTACAGTTTTCGCAACGTCTTTAGCTCGATTAATCTCAGTGATTGCCTTATTAACTTCACCCTCATGTTCTCGTGCTTTTGTCATAGCTTTCTCACCTTCACGAGCCGCAAAAAAGCCGCCAATAGCTAAAGCCGGTAAAATGGTGATACCGCCTAGCACAACAGTACCCAAAGCCATACCACCGCCACCAGCAGCGATCGCTCCACCGCCAAACCATGCTAAAGTTGCATTCCAAGCTGCTGCTCCACTGAGGCCTGATATCGCTGTTCCTGTACTTGCTGCTCCTATTGAAGTTGCAACACCAATAGCGCCACCATAACCTGCTGCTGCTGCTCCTACGGATTTAGCCCCAGCTCCGAAATATTGTTCTGCTCCTACCGCAGCAGCTTTGTATTCTTTAATCTGTTGAACCGAAAAGTCCATACCCTCTAACAGCCTCCTCTCGCTTTCAGAAGCCTTTCTCCCAGTGCGCTCAACGAAATCTACAAAACGCTTAATAGTTTCTTTTATCACCTGTAGTTGGAGTTCACCATACTCCTCTGCTAACTTATTTGTTGCTGCTTCCTCAATTTTCAACCATTCTAAAGCGCGTTCATATCGCTCTTGAGCGCCCTTAGCTAGTTCATTAGCTTTCTGACCGGGATAAAATGAAACCATGAAAATAATCCTAAAAACGTCTAAATCTAGACTATCATTGCGGAATTTAGGTGTGTACTAGCCAATATTAGAAGTTAGGCTAGTATAAGGGTAGTAAATTTTATGTACACAATGTTGACAATGGCATCTGCTGAAGAACGCTTTGCTCAAGCCACGAACTACTGGGATTTAGAAACCCTATACACAGATATCGCATCTGCTAAGGGTAAACGGCTCACACCTGTTGAGAAACTACATTTACGTGGGTTACTTTGTGGTTACAGCCCCGCCGAGATAGCGGAGAGGCTGAATAAAAATGTTAAAGGTGTCGAAGTAGACCTTTCAAATACTTTGTATAAGTATGTGAAAAGTTTAGTAGATAAATCTGATGAAAAGGTAGAAAACTGGAGAAATATTACTGAATGGCTTGAGGAAGCAGGATATAAAAGTCAGCCTTCTATTGAATCTGAAATAGGTGAAGGTGTATCTATAAAACTTTTAGTACAAGAAGCAAATATAACTCTTGAGAAAAACCAATTAACAATTGATTTAAACATCAGAATAGTAGCTCCTTCACCTTCAGGAACTTCAGTTATGCAAGATTTTAATACAAACGGCAAGTTTAATTAATGACATAATCTATTCCTCAGAAATTAACACTGGAGTAATAAACAGGCATCACAAAACTAAAAAATGCTACAATACATAACATCCCTGAATATGATTTACATTTCTCTGGAGGCACTATTATGTTATCAACACAACTTCAACAAGAATCCATGCTCAAAAGAATTGAGAAAATAGTGAATATTTTGATGGAAGAACGTCCTTTATTTAAGGAAGAACTTAACGCAGAGGAAATGATTCAGCATTTATGTAACATATTTCAGAAAAATTTATCTATTGAGGATTTTAATCTTATGGAAGATCAAGACCTAAAAAAACGTTGTAGCGGTATTTTATCTGTAGAAATGCTGTCAGGATTGTTAGATGATTTAACTCCTGAACAAATAGCTATTTTTGACGAAGCAGTTAAAAGGAAATAAAAAATGACTTATTTATTAGATACCAACATTGTTTCTTTTGCTATCAAAAATAATCTCGTAATTAAGGAAAGATTAGAAGAATTACGTTCACAGGAAGAATTAATATCCATTAGTTGTATTACTTACTTTGAGGTTAAAAGAGGTTTATTTGCAGTTAAGGCAATTAAACAATTAGAAAGATTTGATGATTTTTGTAAGGATTTTCAAATCATTTTCTTAGATGATTTAGCGATTTTAGAAAAAGCTTCAGAAATTCATGCAAATCTCAGATTAAGAGGATTACCAATCCAAACAGAAGATATTTTAATTGCCGCAACTGCTATTATTAAAGGGTTTATTCTGGTTTCTAATGATAGTGATTTATTAAGAATTGAGGAATTAAGTTTAGAGAATTGGTTACAGGAATGAGGTAGGTTGGGTTGAGGTAAGGAAACCCAACATCAGGGTAAATAAACTTACATAGATTCTTGATATTTTACCAACAATTCAGGAATATAATCATAACCATCCACACCAATGACAGCAATCATTTTCGGGCGATTTTGTTGGAGGAGTAATTGAAATTTATCTGCACCCATTTGTCCCCTAATTATTGTTAATAAAGCAGCCGGTTGTCGCCACTCTTCAGAAGCAATTTGTTCTAAAAGATACATTCCTAAACTACCAGTGTAAACTGCTTTTTCATAATTAGCCATCAGATAATAAGCTTCAGCTAAATAGGCTAAATTACGACCTTGTAAATACAAATCACCAGAAACCTGGGCTGTTTTAAAGGCATTTTCTAAATATTTAATTGCTGTTGCATATTGTTCAGTAACTAAATAACCAATACCTAAACTACTAAAGCATAAGGCTTGACTTTGCAAATCATTTAATTTTTCTGCCAGTTTTAATCCTTGTTCTAGATAGTTAATAGCAGATTCATACACTTCAGGTTCACTAACTTCATTTTGCTTTGCTTGCATCACCTCACTATAACCTAAATTAACTAAAGCATTCGCTTCTCCAGTTTTATCTCCTATTTGTCTACTAAAAATTAATGCCCGTTGACTATAATTGACGGCTTCACCATAATTTTGTTGTTCCACATAGGTACGACTAACATGATTAAGATTAGCAATTTCACAGATTTTATCCCCAGCATTTCTGGCTATTTCTAAAGCTTGTTGATGGAAATTAAGAGAGCGATCATATCTACCCAAACCGCGCTGGGAATACCCCAATAATGTCAAAATCCGGGCTTTTTCTTGAGTACCTTCTGCTGAACTCAAAGGAACATCTAAATAATCCAAAGCATCCCGTAAATAACTACCAGAAAATGAGGCAAAAATCCCACCATACAGGGGAAAATAAGGACGTTGGGCAAAAGTTCGCAAAATTTGCAGCATAATTTGCGCTGCACTATTACTATATATTATGGCTTGATTTTGAAAAACGCTCGCTAATTGACTCCAAATTACGGCAAAGGTCAAAAATGTAGAAATAGATAATTTTGGACCTGCTTGAATATCATAAGCTTGTTGATCAAACCAACCAATTAAACCCCTTTGTAAAAACTGTAAAACTATCACTAATTCTACCCAATCACTGAAACTCATATTCTGAGATTTTTCGGCAAATTCTAAAGCTGATTGTTCTACTGCTAAGGTGTGAAAAAATGCTTGGGGAACTTCACTATTTACTACTTTAGCCCAACTTGCCCAAGGACTATTTTCTCCAGGAATACCACCAAATCCTAGAGAGTTTTTTTGTTCATACATCCAATTAAGCAAGTTGGGCTGGAGTTTTTGCCAAGCAGTTATACCACGATTAATTCCATCAGAAATTTGCTGAAAATCTTCATTAGCACTAGCAAATAGTTGTAAAGACCTGGCTAATTGTTGAAGTTGGGATAAATTTAAAGGGTACTTTTGGTTGGGATCTGTTGCTCGCAATAAAGCCGTTAAACGTTTATCTGAACTAGCCATGGTAATTTCCCGCATAGACAAAGCTATAATTTCATTAGCTTTATTTTGTTCTTGCCAGCGTTGCCATTGCGCTTGGATAGTTTTAGCAGCGCGTAAACTACGGGTAGCTTTGGCTTTTTTCAGTTCGTCCGTTTCCCCATCTACCTGAGATTGTATAATATTTAAGCGATCGCTCAAAACTAACTCAAACACCTCCCCAGTCCCGGAAGTGATACCTTTGAGTAACATTTGATAAACCTGCTCTACAGAGCTAATTTTGCCCTTGAGAGTGGTTTCGATAATATCGTTAATTAAAGCGAGATAATGGTCGCCTAATGGTAAAGAGTCTGACACTTTAGCTAATAGATAACATCACAACAATTCTCATTGTAGCTGTACTCGGTTTGTAGATTACGCATAACCTTAGGAATCCGGTTTGATCGCTATAGTTAAATCAGTGTAACTAATCAGTGTAACTGTATTCAAAGAAAATCAATGGCTCGTCCCCCTACATTAACTTTCGATCGTGGCACATTAATTTTACATCCGCCGCCACGCAGTAAAACCTGGATAGACTATGCAATTTGGGATGATAGAATTGAAAAATTCCGCATTCCTGCCATTAGATACCGTCCCTTAGTTGAAGCACTCCAAGCAGAGGCAACGGATTTTATTGATGAAGCTAAGGCTTTTTATCCTCTGGAGTTGGTATCTAGCCTAGAAATGACACCCTATCCCCACCAGAACGAGGCGTTAGTGGCTTGGAAATTGGCGGGACGACAGGGGGTAGTTGTCCTACCAACGGCGGCGGGAAAGACTTATTTAGCCCAAATGGCGATGCAGGCTACACCACGCACGACGTTGATTGTAGTACCAACTTTAGATTTAATGCACCAGTGGTATGCTCACTTAGTAGCGGCTTTTCCTGATGGAGAAGTGGGATTACTGGGAGGTGGTTCACGGGATAGAACGGCGATTTTAGTCGCTACCTATGATAGTGCGGCAATTCACGCAGAGAGTTTAGGTAATAAATATGGCTTGATAATTTTTGATGAGTGCCACCATTTACCTACAGATTTTAACCGAGTTATTGCCGAATATGCGATCGCTCCCTACCGTTTAGGACTTTCTGCCACACCAGAACGCACAGATGGGAAACACACTGAATTAAATATTCTCATTGGTAAAGAAGTTTATCGTCAACGCGCTGAAGATTTAGCAGGTAAAGCTTTAGCAGCCCATGAAATTGTGCAAATTAAAGTTAAATTATCCCAACTTGAACGGGAAAAATATAATCACCTAATTCAAACTCGCAATGATTTTTTAAAGCAATCAAAAATTTCTTTAGGCAGTCTCCAAGGTTGGCAAATGTTTGTCCAAATGAGTGCAAGATCACAGCCTGGACGCAGAGCCATGTTATCACATCGTCAAGCCAAAGAAATCGCTTTAGGCACAGATGGGAAAATTCGGGTACTTGTAGATTTATTAGCCACCCATTATCCCGAAAGAATTTTAATTTTCACTGCTGATAATGCTACAGTTTATCGCATCTCTCAAGACTTATTAATTCCCGCAATTACCCATCAAACACCAGTTAAAGAAAGGCATGAAATATTAACTAAATTTAAAGAAGGTGAATATAATACTTTAGTTGCTTCAAATGTCTTAAATGAAGGTGTAGATGTCCCCGCAGCTAGTATTGCCATTATTTTATCAGGTACAGGTTCAACCAGAGAATATATTCAACGTTTGGGGAGAGTATTACGTAAAGGTAATATAGCCAATAAACAAGCAATCTTATATGAAGTCATCGCCGAAGATACCAGCGAAGAAGGAACTTCAGCTAGACGCAGAGGCGAAAATAAAACTCCAGAAGAAAAACCCAAAAAAGGCAATTTACAAGTTATTTATAGCAGTGAAAAGAAAAGCGATTTAAAAGCAGCAGAACAATTAGAAATTAACTATTCAACCGAAAAGAAAGATGTTACCAACGGATCTACTAATACACCGCCAAAACGGCGAAGAAATTATCCCCAAAAGACTGAAACTTGATCAAAAACATTTGAATTTAGCCACTGAATTAATTAATTTTTTTCAGGAAGCAGTTGGCAAAACTCAAGGTCTATTAGAACGTCAATTAACCGACTTTGAAGGAGATACCACAGATTACCGCATGAAACGGGGTTTAGCCTATATTCTCAAAAGTGGTTTTTGCACCTTTGAAATAGTTAGTCCCCTTGAACCACCCATGTTAAGAGCAAAAGTATTTGCATTAGCAGCAAAATCCATTTCTAGTCGGGAATCAACTGATATTATTTTAAATAAAATTGCCGATGATTTAAGTCAAGAACTCAACCAAGAAATTTTACCTAATCAAATCCACAATGGACTTTATGCTGACTTATCAGAAAATAAAATTTTAACAGCTTTCGATGCCCCTAAACCAGAAGATGTATTACATCGTTATAATTTATCTCAAATCCAAGGAGTTTTTTACAAAGCTAGTCAATTAATATTAAATGCTCATCGCAATGTTCCCGGAGAATATAAACTCTTATTTCGTTATTTAAAGCTATTTCAATTAATGGCTTATATTGAAGGTGATGCCGATCATGGATTTACAATTACCGTAGATGGTCCGACAAGTTTATTTACTCCCAGCACCCGTTATGGTTTAGCCATAGCCAAATTAATTCCCGCTTTACTTCATGTCACAAAATGGAGTTTATCAGCCACTTTACAAACCCGTGATTTTTACACAAACGAATGGAGAACAGGACGTTTCACCCTTAATTCTGAATGTGGGTTAGTATCCCACTACCCCCCAGGAAAGCCCTATGATAGTATGTTAGAAGAATCCTTTGCTAGTAAATGGGATGCTTTAAAAAGTGGTTGGATTTTAGAAAGAGAAGTAGATTTAATTCCCATTCCTGGTAGTGTCATGATTCCCGATTTTCGTCTAGTTCATCCAGACGGACGGACGTTTTTATTAGAAATTGTCGGTTATTGGCGACCAGAATATTTACAAAAGAAATTTGCTCAAGTTAAACGGGCAAATTGTGATAATTTAATTTTAGCCATTTCCGAAAGATTGAACCTAGAAAAAGCTGGCGTAAAACTAGATAATGTTCCTGGGAGAATAATTTGGTTTAAAGAAAAACTATTACCAAAATCTGTATTAGCCGTCATGGAATAAGATCCCCGACTTCTCAGATCAATTGATCATTTATGAACACAATAAATAACAGAAGTCGGGGATCTGGGTATGAACGATTGCTATTTTTAACCGAGAAACTCTTAATCTATCTAGGTTTTAGCTTGATTCATCATTGTTTGATAACCTTTCCCTTCAGCGTCTCCTTTTTGTCTAAACGCTTCCAAAATATCATTATCAATATAGATGGTAATACGAGTTTTACCTTGTTGTGGGATAATCGCACCCCGTTTAGCCTGATCAAAATCATATTCCGGTTTCATATTCACGTCTCTCCTTAGGAGTAGCAGGACGAGCAGAAATTAAGCGAATGTTATCACCTCGATAGGTATAGACTACTACTAGCAACCGCCAAAGGTGATCCATCCCCATAATAATAAATCACTGTTCACCTTGTGCTGATTGATCTTCAAAAGAAAGTGCATAAGGATCGAACAACACGGCCTCAGCATTTTTGTAAATTGCTTTTAGCTTTTTTTAGGATTCCATTCAACTTGCATACATATATTATATGTATTTCTGGTAATGATCTCTAAATTTATTTATGGTTTTCCGAATAATTTCTCTATGAGAGATAGGAATATGGCAATTATTGACTGATTTGTAAATTTACAATACTCTTAAAATATGACTCCTGAATTTTTACTCTAATTGTTAAAACATTACTATCTTTGATTAAAGATTTGGTGAAAAATAAGCCAAGGAGGTTATCAATCATGACAGTACCCTATGATGAACTGGTTTTTCAATCGCCATATTTAGCTGTAGTCAAAGCAAAACAATTGCTACAGGAGGGAAAAATGACAGAAGTTGATGGCATTTTGGAGAGTTTAGCAGAGTCAATGGGGAGATCGGAAAAAAGAGCAGTAATTAGTCAATTAACTCGATTGATGCTACATATAATTAAGTGGAAGTGTCAACCAGAAAAACGTAGTGCTAGTTGGGTAATTTCTATTCGTTCAGCAAGAGGAGAAATTGCAGCCAGTCAAGAGGAAATGCCAAGTATTAATAGAGATTTTTTAGAATCTATTTGGGATAAGTGTTTTGTATCTGCGAAACAGGATGCTAGAGATGAAATGGGTAAAAAGCCAGATATTATTATTTTAAGTTGGGATGAAGTTTTTCAGGAAACTTATACACTTTGGGAAGATTAGAAATATCTACTTTTCTGCCGTTAATCTCTGACTATTTAGGGTGCAAAATGTGTGATATTCAAAAAACAAAAACAATTAAAAATTACTCTTCCCTGTTACCTGTCAGCCGTCAACAGTCAACCATTCATTAAACTTCATTACGAAATAAGAAGCTAGATGAAAAACATGATACCTTCTGATCTAGTCAAACAATTACACAAACTTTACAAAGGAGAACACAGTGGCAATGGAATCCAATGTACTAACGGGCGCAACTGTAGATAATCAAGATATAAGTGAATATGTAGCTCATTTACAGTTGCACATGACACTGCAAGCTCGCAACCTGGTTCCAACCCTCAAACAGACAGTAGAAGATAGTCGTCAGCAATTACTTCATCAAACCCAAGCTGACTTTGAAAAATTTGCTTCTCGTCAAGTTTTATAGATTTAACAGCATTTTTGCTATAATTCACATAGAATAAAAGCAGATATTGTGGTTTTAGCCCCAAAGCCAGAGCCGCTATATTTTGCTTTTGATATTTTTTTAAGTATTTAGTTAAGAAAATCACCCTTTAGAAGCAAGACCTAAGAGCCAAAAGCCGTTAAAATAATTGTAGCATTAGATCACCAATCATATTTTGTCAAGGTTAAATCGCGGCTTGAATCAAAATGACTTCACTACTCCCTCGAAACCTCAGCGTGATTATCCGACCAGTCCAACATAGGGACTTGGACGAAATCGAACGCCTAACTCAAGAATCCTTGTCCCCTCTTTCCCCACAAGAAGTTGGCGAGGCCATGCAAAAAATGCAATGGTTACGACGCTGGTATGGATTCCTGAAATTTTTAAGTTGGTTTCCCAATCCCTTACAGTATCGCTTTTGGGGTTACGTCGCCCAACAGGGACGCGTCCTCCTGGGTATGATTCAAATATCACCGTTCAACCGCACCCGCAGCGCTTGGCGGATTGATAGAGTGATGTTAGCAGGTAGTGGCGATCGCATGGGAGTAGGATCACAATTACTGCGCCATTGCTTTGAGTCTATCTTAGAAGCGCGGACTTGGATTTTAGAAGTTAACGTCAATGATGTTGATGCCTTAGCACTATATCGTCACAACGGTTTTCAACGTCTGGCAGAAATGACATATTGGGAAATTAACCCCCAATTATTAGCTGAATTAATCCAAACCGAGCCAGATTTACCCAATCTCCTCCCAGTTAGTAATGCTGACGCTCAATTGCTCTATCAATTAGATACAGCATCCATGCCACCCTTAGTCCGGCAAGTATTTGACCGTCACACCCACGACTTTAAAACCACATTCTTTGGTGCTATTAGCGATGCAGTCAAACAGTGGATAACAAAAACCGAAGTTGTAAGCGGTTATGTCTTTGAACCCCAACGCAAAGCAGCCATAGGGTATTTTCAGATTCAACTTGACCGCACAGGTGAAAATCCCCACGTAGCGACACTTACAGTTCATCCCGCTTATACTTGGCTATATCCTGAACTATTGTCTCAATTAGCCCGCATTGCCCAAGATTTTCCCCAACAAGGACTACAACTAGCTTCTTCTGACTATCAACCAGAAAGAGAAGAATATTTAGAAAGCATCGGGGCGAAACGCATAGAACATACATTAATCATGTCTCGTTCCGTTTGGCATAAACTCCGAGAATCTAAATTTGTCTCCCTAGAAGGGATTCAATGGCAAGAAATGTTACAAGGACTGCAACCAACCCGGAAACCTATCCCCGGAGGAATGTCGTGGGTACAAGAACCCCAGCCCATACAACAAACCGTTAATATAGATATAGCTTCTCCCTCAGAAGCAATGCCAGATGAACCCCAGGAGCAATAATAACGTGATCTCTGATTCCTCCAAATCATTTATCTCCGCCTTGGGTATTGATGTTGGTAGTAAACGCATCGGTTTAGCCGGTTGTGATGGTACTGGCTTAATTGCCACAGGTATCACCACAATTGAGCGTAAGTCTTTCGTTGAAGATGTGGAAAAAATTCAACAAGTAGTTAATGACCGACAAGTACAAATTTTAGTTGTCGGTTTACCATATAACATGGACGGTTCTTTGGGTTTTCAAGCGCGTCATGTCCAAAAATTTGCCACTAGACTAGCTAAGTCCCTCCAACTGCCTTTGGAATATATGGATGAACGCTTAACTTCCTTCCAAGCAGAACAACTATTAATTTCAGAAAACCGTTCCCCATCCAGAAATAAAGGTTTAATTGACCGTAAGGCGGCAGCCTTGATTTTACAACAATGGTTAGATGTGCGGCGAACTTCGGTAAACAGATCAGTAACATTTACTGATGAGTGATCCCTTTTAACATGATATTCTAAAAACTATTGCTTGTATCTCTCAATTTATGGTTGACATCGGCTGTCATTTAACGGTTCAATGATTTCCATATTTAAGAGTATTATTTAAAGTTAGATAATTCAGCTATGTTTTCCTCTCCATTCTCTGAAGATAATGATCACGCTCCAGAAAGTTCTCTGACTTTGACAGATGAGCTAAAACGAACTTTAGAATGTTACATTGAGCATACCCTCTCAGTAGATGGACAAAAATATGTCCTGCTGTTACCCGTAGATGCACCCATAGAAATTTTCGCTTGGGAAACTGATGGGGAAGAGGAGGAAGCAGTTTTAGTAGAAGATGATGAAGTCATCGAAGAAATTTTTAGCACCGCTCAAGCGGTTCTTTCTGAGCAAAATCTCATTCTCAAAAATACTGCTTATGCCCTGACTGTAGCAGGTGATTTACCTCCTGAAGAGGAGTCAAAATTATTCACTTTAGAAATTGAAGATGAAGAAAATGGTTTAGAACCAGAGCAACTGCTGGAAATTGCCACTTTTTATCATCAAGACCAGGAGTATGCCATTTATACTCCCCTCGATCCCCTGCTCTTTTTTGCCAGAATTACTAAGACAGGTGAACCAGAATTACTTTCCCCTGAAGAGTTTCGCCAATTTCAACCCCTGTTAGAAGAACATCTTTTTAACGAAGTTGAGTAGTTACGGTTGACGGTTGACGGTTAATCGTTGACTGTTGACTATTGCCCTATTCAAGAAGATTAAGATTAAGTTTAATTCTATTAGACATCTGGCAAAAATTATCCCTACAAGGGTTTGGTGGTTATGCACATTTAATTAGGGTTTGCTGAAAAAGTTGTCTGTGAGGGGAGGGAACAGGTGACAGTTGACAGGTGACAGGGAACAGGGAACAGTTTCAGCCATCTGGATATCCTCAATTTCCCATATCCGACAGGGAAAAATGCAACTGCTTTGAGACTCCATTTGCCAAAACCTGGCACTTTTTTGTTCGGAAAATCCGCAAAGCCCTTATAAATAAACGGTTTTAGCTTTATTCAGCCAACCCTAATTACCACCAGATGTCTATTGAACCAAGTAGGTTAGCAAAATAAAATCAAAGTGTGCAAGGAAAAGAAAACAAGCATAAAACCCTTTTTCCTCCTGCCCTCTGCCTCCTACCTTATCCCAAGGACAATTTTTAACACAAACCCACTTATGACCCGCAATCATCTATTACAGCCTGATTTGATTTTACCAGGCTCAATCTTAACTCTGACCCCAGATAGAATCCAACAATATGGGCTTAAAGGTCTAGTATTGGATGTAGATGAAACCTTAGTACCAATTAGAGCAGGTTCGACTTTTCCAGAACTGCAAGCATGGGTAGAAGCAATTCGTGATTCTACAGAATTATGGTTAGTTAGTAATAATTTAAGTGAAGCCAGAATAGGTAGTATTGCCCGTTCTTTAGATTTACCTTACTACTTAGGTGCAGCTAAACCCTCCCGTAGGAAAATTAGGGCAGCATTACAACAAATGAATTTACCGGCCCATCAAGTGGGAATGGTAGGCGATCGCTTGTTTACAGATGTCTTAGCGGGTAATCGTTTAGGAATGTTTACAATCTTGGTTGAGCCAATTATCCATCCTGATTTTACAGACCTGCGTACCCACCCCATCCGTAACATTGAAGTTTGGATATCGGAAATACTAGGGGCATCTATTACCGGGAAGAGGTAGGGTAAAAATAATACAGCGATATGCAGTTGAATGAGATACAAACGGTCACTGAGCGATAGCCTGCGTGGCGTAGCCATAGTCGAAGTTCTGAAAATTAAAAGTCATACAGGATAAGGTTTTCTCTCCTACCTCCTGCTATATTGTGTTTTTTTGTGTAGTTTAGGATACAAAAATTTACAAACATTGATAATTTGTGAAAAAAGTAAACCTAAAGAAATAATTAAGGAATTCTATAGTTTACAAAAAATGAGGGATTATTAATTTTGATAACATCAGGGTCAGCCGAAAAAGACCCTAGCAGATAATAAATCAATATAAACTCATACAGCGTCAACCTTCACTATAGAGGGATTGGCGCTGTATAATTTTTTGGAAGTATGGCAGGTGACTGTTAACTGTTGACAACTGACCACTGACAACTGACTAATGACCAAAACAATTGTTATTAAAATCGGTACTTCTAGTCTTACCCAACCAGAAACGGGACAATTAGCCCTTTCTAGCATTGCTACTTTAGCGGAAACTCTCTCTGATTTGCGAAGACAGGGACATCGGGTAATTTTAGTTTCCTCTGGTGCTGTGGGGGTGGGTTGTGCGCGGTTAGGTTTAACTGAACGTCCTAAAGCCATAGCCTTAAAACAGGCTGTAGCAGCAGTTGGTCAAGGGCGATTAATGCGTATATATGATGATTTATTTACTATTTTACAACAACCTATTGCCCAAGTATTATTAACTAGAGCAGATTTAGTACAACGTAGCCGCTACCTGAATGTTAATAACACTTTTCAAGAATTACTAAATTTGGGAGTAATTCCTGTTGTGAATGAAAATGATACAGTAGCGGTAGAAGAATTAAAATTTGGGGATAATGATACTCTCTCGGCATTAGTCGCTAGTTTAGTAGAAGCAGACTGGTTATTTTTGCTCACCGATGTTGATAGATTATATTCAGCCGATCCCCGTTCCGTACCTGATGCTAAACCTATTAGTGTAGTTAACAGTATGCAAGAACTGACTGAACTACAAATTCAAACCGGTGGACAGGGTTCTCAATGGGGAACAGGGGGAATGATGACAAAAATTTCTGCGGCCAGAATTGCGATCGCTGCTGGTATCCGCACAGTCATCACCCAAGGGCGGTTTCCTCGCAACATTGCCAAAATTATTCAAGGAGAACTCATCGGTACACACTTTTTACCCCAACCAGAACCCACGTCAGCCCGGAAACGTTGGATAGCCTATGGTTTGATCCCCGGAGGAAAATTATATTTAGATCCAGGAGCGATCGCCGCCATTACCAAAGGGGGAAAATCCTTATTGGCAGCAGGTATTAAAGCCGTAGAAGGAAAATTTGACAATCAAGAGGCAGTGCAATTATATGATACTAATGATCATGAAATTGCTAGAGGACTGGTAAATTACAGTAGTAACGAATTGCAAAAGATTTGTGGCCGACATTCACGAGAAATACCCTCAATTTTAGGTTATGAAGGCGTGGATACTGTAATACATCGAGATAATTTAGTGTTAATTTAAATTACCAATTACCAAATTGTGAATCTACTACGTTTAATCCCAATTTTTGATAATTCTGTTTCTACCTGGGGGTTAGAAGCCCGTATATTGCGTTGGCTAACATTAACATGGATGTTTATTGGCTTAATCATCCTCTTTTCTGCATCCTATCCTGTAGCTGATGAACGTCATGGCGATGGTTTATTTTATTTCAAACGTCAAATTCTTTGGGGTATCGTTTCCTTAATTATTTTTAACATCATTGTTAATTTGCCATTGCGGAAAATTTTAGGAGTATCTCATTGGTTTTTGATATTGTTCCTAATGTTGATTTTTGTGACCTTAATCCCAGGACTAGGAAAAAAAGCCTTTGATGCAGCCAGATGGATAGCCATTGGACCAATTCCCATTCAACCATCAGAATTAATTAAACCATTTTTAGTCCTACAAAGTGCCACACTTTTTAGCAAATGGGAAAAACTATCTTGGGAAATGCGTTTATCGTGGTTAGGTGTTTTTGGACTGGTGCTTTTAGGAATTCTGGTGCAACCTAATTTAAGTACCACAGCACTTTGTGGAATGACAATTTGGTTTATAGCCTTAGCAGCAGGACTACCCTATAAATACCTGGGAGGAACAGCCCTTGGTGGTGTACTTTTAGCCTTACTAAGTATTAGCATCAAAGAATATCAACGTAAACGTATTATGTCCTTTATGAATCCTTGGGCTGATGCGACAGGAGATGGTTATCAATTAGTACAAAGTTTACTAGCTGTAGGTTCAGGTCAAACTTGGGGATCTGGGTTTGGACTTTCTCAACAAAAATTGTTTTATTTACCAATTCAAGATACTGATTTTATCTTTGCAATTTTTTCTGAAGAATTTGGTTTTGTGGGAGGTATTTTACTATTACTAATGTTAGCCATATTTGCCACCATAGGATTAATTATTGCCCTCAAATCCAAAAATTTGACATCCAAATTAGTCGCCATTGGTGTGGTAGTTGTTATGATTGGCCAGTCATTATTACATATTGGTGTCACCACGGGTGCATTACCAACTACAGGTTTACCCTTACCCATGTTTAGTTATGGTGGTAATTCCATGATTGCTAGTTTAATATCTTCGGCTTTATTAATTCGAGTAGCTAGAGAAAGTAATGAAGCAGAAGTAGTTCCCCTCCGCAAAACACCATCGGAAAATCGCCCAAGAAGACGATTTTTTTAGCTATCCCGATAGAAGCCCCACGTCTCACTCTTAAATCCCAACGGCACGAGCCAAGAATGTTCTAATTGCGATGCCCTGAGCTTGCCGAAGGGTGGTCATAACGTCGTTGAGGACGGAAAAATATCCCCTTCACAAAAATTCAAAAAAATTAATATAAAAAATCAGACTAAGGCTAGATAATAATGTCTGATTGATATTATCTATAAATTCACCGTGGATGAAAACTATGGATGAAGAACAACGTCGCGCTTATTGGCAAGATAACACAGTTTTAATTAGAAAACTTTTGATTGTTTGGGCTTTAGCAGCAATTGTGTTTAGTATTTTGCTAGTTCAACCATTAAATTCAATTCGCTTTTTTGGTCTTCCTTTTGGTTTTTGGATGGCACAACAAGGATCTATTTTGATTTTTGTAGGTTTAATTTTTACCTATGCTTTCCAAATGGATAAATTAGATCGCAAATATAATAAGAAGTGAGGATAAATAGTGTCAGTTGAACTTTGGACGATTTTAATAGTAGGACTTTCTTTTGTTCTTTATATTTACATTGGTTGGCAATCACGGGTAGAAAATACCAAAGATTTCTTTATTGCTGGACAGGGTATACCTTCTATTGCCAATGGTGCAGCAACAGCGGCAGATTGGATGTCTGCGGCTTCGTTTATTTCCATGGCTGGGTTAATTTCTACCTTGGGTTATGACGGTTCGATTTATTTGATGGGTTGGACAGGTGGCTATGTTTTATTAGCTTTATTATTAGCCCCATATTTACGGAAATTTGGTAAATATACCGTACCAGATTTTGTGGGCGATCGCTATAAATCAAATCTCGCTCGCTTAGTTGCCGTGGTGGCAGCTATTTTTATTTCTCTTACCTACGTTGCCGGGCAAATGAGAGGTGTAGGAATTGTATTTAGCCGCTTTTTACAAGTTGATATCAATACTGGTGTGATTATCGGTGTAGTGATCGTGGGCTTTTTTGCGGTTTTAGGTGGGATGAAAGGGATTACTTGGACACAAGTTGCCCAATATTTGATCTTAATTGTAGCTTACTTAATTCCTGCCATTGCGATCGCTTTTATTCTCACAGGAAATCCTTTTCCCCAATTAGCCTTTACCTTTAGTGATATTGGTGATAAATTAAACCAAATTCAGACAGATTTAGGCTTTGCCCAATATACCCAACCTTTTGCTAACAAAAGCATGATAGATGTTCTATTCATTGCTATTGCTTTGATGGTAGGTACTGCTGGTTTACCTCATATTATTGTCCGTTTTTACACAGTTCCTAGTGTACGGGCTGCGAGATTTTCCGCAGGTTGGGCATTATTATTTATTGCCATTCTTTACACCACAGCCCCAGCTTTATCCATGTTTTCTCGCTACAATTTAATTACATCTTTGCACAATCATACGGTAGCAGAAATCAGCCAATTAGACTGGGCTAATAAATGGGAAAAAACCAAACTTCTGACTTTTGAAGATAAAAATCAAGATGGTAAATTCCAATTAACTCCTAAAAAAGAAACTAATGAAATTACCATTGACAATGACATTATTGTCCTCTCGACTCCCGAAGTAGCAAATCTGCCTCCTTGGGTAATAGCTTTAGTCGCAGCAGGTGGTTTAGCAGCAGCTTTATCCACAGCTTCCGGTCTATTATTAGTAATTTCTAGTTCCGTTGCCCATGATCTTTACTATCGCATTTTTGATTCCACAGCTTCAGAAGAAAAACGAGTATTTGTAGGGCGGGTTGTTGTTGGTTTTGCCCTGGTTTTAGCGGGTTATTTTGGTATCAATCCCCCCGGTTTTGTATCTCAGGTGGTAGCTTTTGCTTTTGGTTTAGCGGCTGCGAGTTTTTTCCCAGTCATAGTATTAGGAATTTTTGATAAACGCACAAATGCCGAAGGTGCAATTGCCGGAATGTTGACAGGTTTAATTTTCACCATTATCTATATTATTGGGGTGAAATTTGGCGGCATGACACCTTGGTTTTTTGGTGTTTCTGGTGAAGGTATTGGTACTTTAGGGATGCTAATTAATTTTATTGTCACTATTGTAGTTTCTCGTTTAACTCCTGCACCATCTGCAGATATTCAAGCCTTAGTAGAAGATTTACGCAGCCCTAGTTTTGAAGAATGAAGAATAGTGATTGGTGATTGGGAATTGGGAATTAGGAAAAAATTGATTACCCATTGCCCATTACCCATTACCTATTTACCCAATTCCTCAATATTCTTCATGGCTTGCTGATACAATTCCTTATTCCCTTCCTTGTCAAAAAGAGCGGCTGCCCGTTGTAAATCTTTTAATGCAGCCCGTTTATCACCACTTGCAGCATAGGCGTTACCACGATTATTAAAAGCAGCCGCAAAATTAGGATTAATCCGAATTGCTTCATTATAATCAGCGATCGCTTTTTGCTGTTCTCCCCTGGAAGAGTAAGCATTACCGCGATTATTATAAGCTACAGAATATCCCTGATCTATGCGAATTGCTTGGGTATAGTCTTCTAGCGCCCCATTTTTATCACCTTGATTAGCACGGGCATTCCCCCGATTATTGTACACTTCGGCATATTTAGGATCAAGATTAATGGCTTGATTATAATCCGCAATAGCTGCCCTATAATTACTCATAGAGGCATAAGCATTACCACGATTATTATAGGTTTCCGCATCATTAGCATTGAGACTTAATGCCTTATTATAATCAGCGATCGCTCCTTCCTTATTGCCAATATCAAAATAAACCAATCCCCGACTTTTAAATGCTGCTGCATATTCCGGATTCAGACTAATAGATTTACTATAGGCAGCAATTGCAGCCTGGGAATTACCTTTTAAATGTTGAGTTTGTCCCTGAATATAAAACTCATCAGCTTTCGATGTTTTTCCTCTCTGGGGAGTGGGGGCACTTACCCCAACTTCTGTCACTAATACATCTTGATTATTATTGCAAGAAACGCAAATAATAGTGATAACAATGCTAAACAGCAAAATATTCAAAGCTTTGTTTATCTGTCGCTGTTTGTGTCTAAATAACTGACATTTCATAATTTACTATAAATCGTCATTATACTGGAAGCAAATCATTAACTAAATTGCTTTATTACTTCTGCAATATTCGCCCCTCATCAGCAGATTTCATGACATTATCGGGAATTAATAAATTATTTTACCGAGTCAATCACTGTATTTTACTCAAAATAAACTAAAATCATAAGTTTACCAATAGTAATCACCTATCTACATTTAGATTATGACTTAACTACTATTGATAATTCTGTTAATTTTGTTAGCAATTTCATAAAAATGGACAGAGTTAGATCCCCAACTTCTTCAAGAAGTTGGGGATCTTGTCGTTCATAACTAATCTAGAATTGCTATAATTGGGTTAATCTTCTTCATGTTCCTGTTTCTGAGGCGTTATTTTCCAATAAGTATTTATATCAACATTAACAGGCAATTTTTCTAGATTAACTCCTAAATTTTTTCGTATATCTTCGGTTAAATTAATGGTAAAATCTAAATCAATCCCTTGATTTTCTGTCAAATTCCTCAATTCTTGAAACTGAGTTTTGAAAGTTTTTCGCTCATAGCTAGTCAGCTTACAGTAAGAAGTTTCTTGGACATTCTGGGCTAACATAGCTTGCTTAACTCGTTCTTGTAAATGCTCAAATTCGGATTTAAGTATTTTTTGTTGCTGTTCCATTTCCACATATCTAGCAGTCAATAAACTTAAATCTTCACTACTAGGATCTATATTTAATTTTGACTCTATTGTTAATAACTTTAAATATACTTGAGCTAGATAAATACAATCAAGATAGGCATATTCTATCTGTGCTGATGTTAATGGTCTTTTACCCCAATCACCGCTTTGTTCTTGTTTATCAATTCCATGAAAATTACAAAGTTGAGTAGCTAAAGTTTGCAGTTGATAGTTAGGTAATGGTAATAAATAAACAGGAATTTTTTTAGCCTTCGCTAAAGTACAAGTAACATTTTTCGCTTTTTTACCGCCTAAAAATTTCAGATCATAACTAGCATTATGAAAAACCTTTTCAATCCTCTCATTCTTCATAATCTGATCAATAAAATCAGCAATTACATCTGATTGATTCAGAACATCCAGCAAATACACCCGATCACCAGTCATATCTTCAGGATCATCCAATACCTGAATTAGTGATAATCTAGGATTAGGACTTTTATAATCGGCGATTTCTGTATCTATCCACAAAATTTTAGTTTTGCTATATTCAGCAATGAGAGAACTAATTTCCCTAGCAGCAGTAATATAAGGCATTGGTAGATGTCGGAAGATTTGAATTTGTTTTGCTACACCTATATTTTATATAGGAATCCGGTTCGATTCCTATAGGACTTACCCTTGTGTAATTAGGGGTTGCTGAAAAAGTCTAGAAATTGAATCTAGGTGTCACAGGGATTGAAAAATCAAGGGTTGGGGAATTAATTCTCAAATGTACGCGGTTATTTTTGGTGAAAATGCAAGGGATTTTCACATTTTGGTTCAATAATCTTGCACTTGTTTGGTCAGAAAAACCTGTAAACCTTTATCTGGCAACGCTTTTACATTCTTTCAGCAAACCCTACTTATAGTCACGGACAGGGTAGTTGGGACATCAATTAATCATGAAACTCCAGGATGGAAAAATATCCATGAAAAAAGCTCAGGAATTAATACCTGAGCCTGTGGTAAACTTAAATTATTTTAATATTTGAGGCAGATATACATCCTTCTCAAATTGATAGTTATTAGTAACGGTTACCACGGAAATTACCGCCACCACCACGATTTCCACCAAAAGAACCGCCACCACCACGATCTTCTTTGGGTTTAGCTTTGTTCACTTTCAAATCACGTCCCATCCATTCAGCACCATCTAGGGCTTCAATTGCTGCTTGTTCTTGAGCATCAGATTCCATTTCCACAAAACCGAAACCGCGCAGTCTGCCTGTTTCCCGGTCAGTGGGTAATTGTACACGCTTTACATCACCATACTCTGCAAAAACTGCAGTTAAAGCGTCTTGGGTAACTTGATAAGAAAGATTGCCTACATAAATTGACATAAATCTGCTCCAAAATCGTAAGAGTGTAGAGATTTAGATTTCGGAGAAAAGTCTGTAAATACCAATGGTAAAAAGCCGATCAATACTAAAAACAAACGTGGTCCACCGAATTACTTCTCGAATCCCATTATGGCATAAAAAATTGATATGTGGGCAGGTAAATTAAAAAAAAATTAATCATCCAATAGGAAGCAGGGGTACAATCCGCAATTATTAATCCCCTATTGCTTTTTGTATGCTAGTAGGCAGTTATTAACCCCACAATCTTCTACCAGATTTTCCCTGTAGTCGTTCATGGCTATCTGAGAGTAAAGCGGGAATATCTAATTTTTCGGGGCATTTGGGCAAACAATCGCCACATTCTGTACAACGGTTGGCTTTCATACCAGGAAACCAATGACCAGCATTTTCAAACATTGCATAACGATATTTAGCATAATCGGTCATATCATAAGCTACAGCCAAATTTCTTAATCTTAAAACTTCGGGGATGTGAATATTTTCTGGACAAGGTAAACAAGCATAACATTGACTGCACTTATCAGTTAATAAAACCTGATTTTGGTGATGTGCTAATTTTTCTAAAATAGCAATTTCAGTTTTTGTTAATTCATTTGCATAATCGAAAAGGTCTGAAGAAATTTCTAATTCTTCTGGCTTTTCTGGTCCGATACTCAAAGTAGTAATGCGTTGATCACTGAGCAAAAAACGATAATTGAAATCTAAGGGTGTCAAGGGATGACAAATTTCTGTTAAGGTTGGTGATGGAGTATATAATTTTCCGCCTTTATCAGCAGGAGAAATAATAAAAATACCCATATCTTTTTTTGCTGCTAACTCAATAGCTGGGGCATTATGTTGAAAAAAATAATAATAATGGAGATTGACAAAATCAAATAAATCTGTATTTATAGCAGCTAAAATGATATCTAATGATGCGTGGGTAGAAAAGCCAATATGTCTAACTCTGCCATCATTAACAGCTTCCTGGACAGCTTGCATACAGCCGTTTTGGGATTGTACCCATCCTAAATGTTGCCAAGTATTTAAACCATGAATTCCTAAACAATCAAGATAATCTATATTTAACCTTTTTAAAGATTCATCAATATATTGACGCATAGTATCAGCATCAGGTGTGGGAGGAATTTTAGTAGTAATATAAAGTTGATTTCGTGGGACTGATAAACCAGTTTTGATAGCCGTTCCTAAATATGTTTCGCTGTCGCCATAACCTCTTGCTGTTTCTAAATGATTAATTCCTAAAAATAAAGCTTTTTCAATAGTTTGCTGGACATTTTTGCTATCACTTAAATAGCGCATTGTTCCCAAAGAAAAAACAGAAATTTGTAAATTAGTTTTACCAAAACGACGATATTGCATATAGGTAATTGGTGACAATTTAGTTACGTTTTACCAAACTGGCGATTACTATTGCTAGTTCGGCTGGTTCAATGGGTTTTGGTAGATGAATTTGAAAACCTGCTTGGATCGCCCGCAGTCGATCCTCCAGTCCGGCATAGGCGGTTAATGCGGCGGCGGGGATATTTCCGCCTTGGTCTGGGGGGAGTGATCGCACTTGGCGAATTAATGAGTAACCATCTTCTTGTGGCATCCCAATATCACTAATTAAAACATCTGGTTGCCATCGCTTTAGCATCTGCAATGCTTCTGATACTGATGCCACTGCTATAACTTCCGCTTGGCATTCTTCCAGTACCGTCTTCATAAATTTACGGCTATCGGTTTCATCATCTACCACTAACACGCGCACACTGGTGAGTTCGGGTAAGGATATGGAAGACTTCAGAGGTGAACAGGCAGATTCTTCTACTTCTTCTAGGGATTTTTGTTTCTGGGCATTTGTGCTTTCTTCCAGAAGTGGTAGTTTAATTGTAAATGTTGATCCTTGGTGATGACCTGAACTTTTTACATCAACAGTACCACCATGGAGTTCTACCAAATGCCGCACAAGTGATAATCCCAATCCTAATCCACCATAGGATCTAGTGCTAGAACTATCGGCTTGACGAAAGCGATCAAAAACATAGGGAAGAAAATCCGCACTAATTCCAACACCATTATCAATGACTTGAATTTGAGCATATTTTCTCAATGGTAGTTGTTGATAATTACTCCCTTGCCTGTGTAAAACTCTTGATGGAATTTCTGCTCCTCTGCTCCCCAGCCCCTCTACTCCCCTGCTATTGTTTAGGTCTGGGTTGCTAATAGTAATCTGATCTAGTCTGATTTCTACATTACCGCCTTGGGGTGTGAATTTGATAGCATTGGTTAACAAATTCCAAAGAATCTGTTGTAAGCGGTCAGAATCCCCGGAAACTATCACCGCAGGGACAGAGGACAACAACATTTTTGTGTCCACTTCTGACTCCCTGGAATCACTAAAATGGGGGTAAAAGTGCAAATTAATTTCCTTCGCCTGGGCAGCTAGAGAAACAGTTTCAATTGCTGAGATAATAATGGGAACTAAATCGCAAGTCTGAGGATTAAACTTTAATTTGCCTCGAATAATGCGCGAGATATCCAACAGATCATCTATTAGCTGGTTTTGCTTTTTGGCGTTGCGCTCAATAGTTTCTAATCCCTGGGCTATTTTATCTGGGCTGAATTGGCGAGTACGTAGGAGATGAGACCAGCCAAGGATGGCATTTAGGGGCGATCGCAATTCATGGGATAACACCGCCAGAAACTCATCCTTCATGCGGTTAGCTTCCCGTAACTGTTCAGTTTGTGTCTGTAAGGAAGCAATCAAACTAGCTCGATCCATAGCGATCGCTACTTGGTCACAAACTGCTTGCATAATCGCTTTTTGATTTTCACTGAATTCTGACAGTCTCCAACTACCAAAAGAAAGAGTCCCAATTAGCCGCCCCTGAGCTATCAACGGATAACTATAAAAGGCTCTTATCCCCAATGTACGGAGTAACAATGTTCTGGGATCGATAGATTCCCAGACATGATCTAAAGTAATTACCCGCTGTTCCTGAGCTACAGTACCACATACAGCTTGACCAAACTCCAGGGTGGCAAGTTCTTTGGCGATTTCCTCAGAAAACCCTGTGTAAGAAACTAACTGCATCACCTGAGAGTTGCCTTCAATTACATAGTTAAAGTAAACATCCAAATTAATCTGCTTTGCTAGTTCTTGAAAAACAGCCTCAATCAATGTCACCGATTGTTGACTAGATAGAAGAATATTAGCCGTATTAAATAGTAGCTGAAGATTTTTATAGCCTGATGACAGGTCTTTTTCTATTTGTTTGAGTTCGGTAATATCTTGGAAAGTTAAGAGACAGGTTGCTGAATGACCGTGCATAACTGGGATAGTATCAGCAAATATGAGCAGAGAGTGAATACCTGTAGAGGTGTGCCAATCCATCTCAAAACCTGCCAAACTTTCTCCACGCGCTACCCGCACCCCTGGCATTTGTTCATTAGGAATGCGATTACCTGCGGCATCCGTACAATTATAAATAGTGTGATATTCTGCGGCTGGTTTATTTTTGGGAAATTCACCCCCAGCTAATTTATCAGCAGCCTGATTAGCAAATATTACCCGCGCCGTTCCTGGTTCAATAAATACTAATGGTATTGGCATTAAGTTAAGTGTATCTTCTAACCATTTTTGGTGATTTCGCAGCAAGTTCTCTGCTTGTTTTCGTTCTGTAATATCCAAAAATGCACCGATACATCCTCTAATTTCACCATCTTCATCAAATAGGGGGGTAACATATTCCAACAAATTGATGACTGTACCATCCTCATGAACAACATCAACTTCACAATCCAAAATTTCCACACCATGAGCGGCAGAATATTGCATGGGCAGTTCTTTTGCACTCAGTTCTCTACCCTCACGGAAAACTTTAAATTGTGTCGGTTTTTCTGCTACAGGGGCAGTCAGAGAGCCATTTTCATGGGTTTGCATTCTCAGTAATTTGGCAAAAGCTGGATTCATGTTAATAGTTTGGCATTCTGGATCTTCCGCTATGCCAATACCAATAGGAATCATGTCCAACAAGGTTTGTAACTCGGTGACTCGTCGCTGTAATTTTTGGTTGAGTTCGAGGATTTTTTTCTTGCTTTTCTGGATTTCACTGAGTGCGGCTTCTCGTTCACTAATATCTAGGATAAAGGCCACTGATTTCTCCCGTTTTTCTCCCATTAACACAAAACCAAGTAATACGGGAACGCGACTACCATCTTTGCGAATATATTCTTTTTGAAATGGCACACAAGCACCATCTACACTGGACTTAGCCTGAGCGATCGCTTGTTCATCTAAATATAAGTATTCTGGCGGTGTTAGATGCCGCCAATCTATCCTACCAGCTAGTAAATCCTCTCGTGTATAATCAATTATTCTCAAAAATTCCTTGTTTGCTTGGTAAATGCCCCCATTTATGTCGCCAAAAAGAATACCAATAACGTTAGAGTTAACGAAACTTTGCAATTTCTCTTCATTTTCTTTCGATGCTTCTTGAGCGCGATCTCGTTGCCGACTGAGGCGATCAATTATCAGCGCACTTTGCCAAACTAAAATGGTAAAAACGATAATTACAATGATAGCAAACAGTGAAATTCCAAAGGCAGTATCGTACATCCTCGCCCGTTCACCGTTGAGTATTAACCAACCTAGTAAAAAAGGTATTATTATTGCTGGTAATAATAAACGCCTAGCTATTAACCCACCATAACTATCATTAGTTATTACCCGCATCAAACCCTGCCTTGAACTCGCCCACAGAATGCCCATAGACAATATCATCAAAGTTACAGCCGTATGTAATGCCATTGATGTTGTGTGTAGAGCAATACGATAAAGCAAATCTTCTTTGTAGGCATATCCCATCAGCGACTGAAAGCAAATCAAAGCAGCTATAATCGTGAAAATTTGGGCAACCCAATAACTACGCTGTTTGTTTGGCTGAATAATTAGATATATAGCTACATTAATCAGGATGAAACTGAGTGCGGTGTTAAACCCCATCCGTCCAGGGTGGGATGTGGTCAATACTATTGGTGAGTCCCAAAATAAAAATTCATCAATCCCGAAATTCCAGCCCAATACATATTGAATAATTGTTAGTAAACAAATTCCGGCTACTGTTACCGTACAAAATCGAGACAGCCACAAGTAAAAAACACGCCTTGTTTCCGTCATACTTTGGGATATCCACAGGGATAATCCAGACAGCAAAAAACATAATGCTGTATTTGCTTTCATGGTGGCAGGACTACCAGGAAAACCCTTTTTGAGAATTTCAAGATCAAAATACCAGCCTAGTAATACCAGTCCACCTATGAAAATAGAAATTGCACTTGTAGCTCTTACCACCCCTAAGCGGACAGGTATTTTTAGTAAATCTCTTATCCTCAAGTGACTAATATTTAACATTGAGACTCTTAAATTTCTATCTAGTACAGCACGGCGTAAATAAAACAACCATTCTCAATCACTAAAAAGCTTACGCCATATTATTTTTGACTTTCGCCTTGCGGTTTGCGGTTTGAGACTCTTAAATTTCTATCTAGTACAGCACAGCGTAAATAAAACAACCATTCTCAATCAATAAAAAGCTTACACCATATTATTTTTGACTTTTGACTTTCACCTGGCGGTACTTGTCTTGAAATCAAGTTTCATCTAACTATAAGTACAATATTACACCACAGATTAATAGAAGATAATAGTTATTTTAAAAGTTCTATCTTTGGATAGATTTCTTGATTGCTGATCGTATTGTCATTATCATCAGTGTAGAAATTCTAGATCAAAACCGATAGTGACGAAATCCGCCATGATCATCATTATCGAGGTTGAGAAAAAATGGAGAAATTGTAGATTTTTGACGATTTTCTGATTTTTCTCCATTCTCATTATTTACAACTTAGTCACCATTACCAAACCGTTTAATCAAATCTTCAGGACGGAGATTGGAAATAAATTCCCGGAAAGCTTGCTGTTCAGCTTCATCAGCATCACGATCCACAGGAATAGAAGCATCAGCTACAACTTCTTCCATGACCCAAATTGGTGTATTTGTACGCAAAGCAATAGCGATCGCATCACTAGGACGAGCGTCAATCTCTTTTTTCACCTCTCCTTGCTGAAGAATTAAGGCAGCATAAAAGGTATCCTTTTGCAAAGTATGAATAATAACTTTATCTAAAGTCATATTCCATGCTTCCAGCATATTCACCATCAGGTCATGTGTTAAAGGTCGAGGAGGCTTTTGATTTTCCATTGCCCCCATAATTGCCCTAGCTTGTTCCTGACCTATATAAATGGGCAAAGCGCGACGATCTGAACCATCCTTCAGAAGTACAATTGGACTGCGGGTGATCGCATCTAATGCTATACCAGCGACTTTCATTTCTATCATTGGTTCAGCCTCTAAAATTCTTTAATCGCTTGGGACTATGTAGTAAGTAACACACTTTTTCTGTTCTTCCTGGGGCAGAAATAAACATAGGGTTTTTCTGGTCTATAATGCTTCTATTAAACTCCAATAGGATAACGGTGCATAAGCCATAATCTGGGTGAATCACAGCCTTAAATTATAGAAATCGCCAAAGTGTCGAGAAAATTAACTAATGATAAAACACAAGACACAAACAGACTTACCACCCCCTCACCTCTTACCTTTTAGCTGTTACCCGTTATAACTCAACACAGAAGTTTGCCTTTGTTCTACCTATCTAGTGATGAGGTATAAATGAACTTATTTTGCACCGACTTTAACCACTAATTTATTCATCCTTCATATTTTATCCTTCTTTAATCTTATGATTCAAGTATGCCTTGGGATTGATGCTAATATATTAATATTCATTTAGCAAAATCAGGAAAAATTAAACTGGAGAACCTTTACATTTTTTCCTAGAATTATTAGTTAATTTCCGCCAAAATTAGGCAATAAATAGATTTAGTTTTGCAAAAGCTGTGTTTACAGGATTAATTCAAGGTTTAGGAACGATCAAACCCCTAACGGGAGATTTGTGGCAGATCAATTGTCTTAGTCAACCACAGACAATAGTTCAAGATTTGGCTTATGGTGATAGTGTAGCGGTAGATGGGGTCTGTCTGACAGTTGCAGAAATCTTAAAAGATGGATTCATTGCCACCGCTTCACCAGAAACCCTGGGCCGCACCACATTAGGTAAAGAAGAAATTCAACAAAGATACGTCAATCTAGAAACGTCACTACGGGTAGGGGGTAAAGTCGGCGGTCATTTTGTGATGGGTCATGTAGATGGAATTGGTCAGTTAATTACATCAGTACAAACTGCTACTTCCTGGGAAATGACCTTTGTTGCACCACCAGCGATCGCTCGCTATATAGTTTCTAAAGGTAGCATTGCTATTAATGGTATCAGCCTCACTGTAGCTAAATATACATCTGAATTATCTCAATTTACAGTCGCCGTCATCCCCCTCACGTATAGTGAAACTAATCTCAGTCATTTAGTTCCTGGTAGTTGGGTAAATTTAGAAGGCGACATCCTTGGTAAATACGTAGAAAAATTCCTCACATCGGCAAATAATCACCATCAACAAGAGGAAATCACACCTGCATTCTTAGCAGAAAACGGGTATTTGTAGAGGGGGGAACAGGCAGGAAGCCGTAGGGGCGAACGGCCGTTCGCCCCTACAAAAACCGTCAACCGTCAACCATAACCAAATTACCGAGCTTGGGCTGTTCTTGTTCCTTGTGTTGTTCCTAGCAACTGACTCAGGCCACCTTCTAACTGCACACCTGGGTCAACAGCCACCCATCCATTTTGGGTGAGGTGACGGACTTCAAAGTGGAGGTGGGGGCCAGTGGAGTTACCAGTGCTACCCACTCGACCAATGACAGTTCCTGGTTCTACTACTTGACCAGGTTGAACCAATATCTCGGACATATGCCCGTAGAGGGTTTGTTGAGCCGAACTGTGATTGATAATTACAGCTAAACCATAACCACCGATCCAACTAGCTGTTTCTACTTGACCTCTAGCGGCCGCTAAAATTGGTGTTCCCGTAGGCGCACCGATATCCGTACCAGCGTGGAAACGGCGATCGCCTGTGATGGGATGTACTCGCCAGCCAAATAATGAAGTAATGGGTGCAGCTACAGACAAAGGAAAGACTATTCCTGAACCGCCACCACCACGATAGGCTAGGGTATTAGTATAAGGAACTTCAGGCAATACAGACGCTAGGGAGAAGTCATAGGAAACCATACTGGGACGGGGAGCAACATTTCCCTCCATCATCGGTGCTGGTAAACTACCTACCTGGGGCGCGATGGGAGTAGAACTTACCCTAGTCGTGCTAAATTCGCTAGGACTGGGAATAAAACGATTAGCATGATAACCAGCCTTGGTATGACTGCTGGTATTATTTCTGGAATTCTGCCAATTATTTGGAGTTTGACTAATTTTGTTAACAGTATTAGCCACAACCCCAGCCACATTGTCTGGTTGTTTGCCCTTTGCTGTGATCGTTTTCAGCACTGGAGCAACCACAGGTAGTTTAGCAGTTTCACTTTTTTTCAACCAAGTTGGCACAGATTCTTTAGACTGAGCTAGAGCAGGAGTTTGAGGTGGTTTAGCGCAACCATTTTGCCCTGTGGTAACATTGGCACTACAACCCCTAGAACGTCCTGTTACTACTACAGAACTAGGAGCTTCATAGTTACCTGTGTTTGCATTTTTGTAGTCTGTGGGATCAATATAAGCGTTGTTATAATCAGTGGGTTTATTCTCTGTATCCTTAGCCGTATTTTGAGAATTATTTACTGACTGTCCTACTTCTGGCAATTTTTTCACTCCAGAGTCAGTTTCACTCACACTAGCAGCAGGTTGAGTATTTTCCCCTTTCGGTTTAGTAATTCTCACAGTATCGCTATTAGAAGCCTTTTGAATATTGAGCCTCTTTTTCAGATTAGCTTGCCGGGCAGAAAAATCTGGCTGTGGCTTGGCTATTTCGGGAATAACAACTTCTTTCTGAACTTGACTTGTTGGTGCGGATGGTTGGGAATTTTCAATAGTCGGGACAACATTATCTATTGATGAAGATTCCGTTTGAGCATTAACAAAACCGCTACCAAGAATGCTGACGCTACTTAGTAAACAGAGACTTTGGGCTGGTAATCTAGAAGCAAAGCGTTTACTCATACTACCGTAGTAAGAATTTTTATGGGCAGATTTATGGTGCTGCGTCATTTTTCCCTTGCGTTGTGTGTAATAAACTGACTGTAAGAATTAAGGAGTTCAGTACATAGAAGGGGCGAACGGCCGTTAGCCCGTACAGGAGTTGAGAATAAAGAAATTTCTCCCCTGCTCCCCTGCCCCTCTGCTTCCTATTCCCTGAATCATTTTTGACGATAACCCAAACTGATTGTACCTGGTTGCACAGAGATTTCTGGTATTACCTCTGCTTTTGGATCATAAGTTGCCATTTGTAAACGGAGATTACCCTCTTGGGTAACTCCCACTACTGTACCTAAAAAATTATTGACATAGACCTGATCACCCATATTTGTGAGTACATCAAGATAGCGAGACAAAAGAATATTTATTCCTTCGACCTGTAGACAGTCTATACCGGACTTAATTCCTAGCAAAACCTGGGCAGTTAGCATTTCTAAATGATAAATCATCTGATAATTCTGGGAATTTTGCCATAATTGCAGATTAATTCCCGTTTCTGGTACTTCATTTGTCCAGTTAATACCAACACCAATTACAGCCTGAGTAATTTGTCCCTGATTAACTTTGGTTTCCGTTAAAATGCCGCCTAACTTACGACCATCTAATACTAAATCATTTGGCCATTTTATGCCTATCGGTAGACCACATTTTTGTAATTGTGCTGTAATACCCCACGCACTAGCTAAAGTGAGTTGGTAACTGCTAGTAGCTTGTAGTTTAGGATCTATTGCCATCGAAAGATATAGACCACCAGTAGAAGACTGCCATTGACGACCCCATTGTCCTCGTCCTGCGGTTTGTTGAGTGGCAATAACTACACAACCAGATTTTTCTCCTTGGTTAATTAGTTGCCACAGGACTTGATTTGTGGAGGATACAGTGTTAAAAATATATAGAGAGAATGGTAAATTTTGTTGCTGATATTCTACTTTTAAGCTATCTACCAAAAGTTGCCGATTAAATTCCACCGCAGTTCCCCATAGTTCAATTCAAAATTTTTTTGGTTTTTGGGCAAATCTTTTTGGCTATTGTTCAAGTTAGCATTGATTAAAGATTGTTAATTTTCTCTTGAGGTTTGGTTGAAGATGCACACTTGGCAATGGCACAATTGGGAAGGTCTACCTTACCTAACTTGTAATTTACTCAAACCCTGGCCACACGGTTTCTTTACCCAACAGTTTTGGCCACGTCCACCCCATGAACTAACTCAAGCACTACAACCAGAGGCTTTAGCTTATCGTTTAAAACAGGTACATGGCAATACTGTTTTAACTCCCCAAGAAGTTGATCATCACCTGAATACCAGTGATGATGATTTAGCTTTGGCAGATGGTTTAATTAGTCAGCAACCTTTACAAGCTGTTTGGGTGGCTTCTGCTGATTGTACACCTGTGTTAATTGGAGATGTGAAAACTGGACAGGTGGCAGCTTTACACGCTGGTTGGCGGGGTACGGCGGCGAAAATTATCCCCGAAGCTATTAGCAGAATGCAGTCCCAAGGTAGCAATTTAGCAGATTTGCGGGTGGCAATGGGGCCTGCTATTGCGGGGGAAGTTTACCAAGTTTCTGTGGAAGTAGCGGCAGAAATTGGAAACAGTATTATATCACATAATGATCCAGAACAAATAGTTGCTGCGTTACATGATTTACCTAATTCACCTTTATTTCCAGATGCAGAACCGGGAAAAGTACGTTTAGATGTGCGTGGGGTAAATGCTTTACAGTTAGAGCAATTGGGAATTAGTGTAGAACAAATTGCGATCGCTCCTTATTGTACTTTCCAAACTCCCGAACACTTCTTTTCCTATCGTCGAGAAAGGGAAAAAAAGGTGCAATGGTCAGGAATTGTCAGTGTTAGTCAGTAATAATATCATATTAATACAACCTACCAAGATGATTCGGTTGTTGAATTTCAGCAACCTATCTCCAAACAATTTCCATATTTAAAACAAAACCTGGTAAAACATCTTCACCTGATAATTCTTGGGGAAATTCTGATATTTCTACTGGTTTACCAAGACGATAAATTTCTACTTGACGGATTTTCCGATTAATTAACCACCCTAATTTAACTCCATTATTGATATATTCCTGCATTTTTGCCTGGGTTTCTGGCAAGCTATCACTAGGTGACATTAATTCTAAAACAAAATCCGGGGCAATGGGTGAAAACTTTTCCTGTTCTTCTGGTGTGAGCGCGTCCCATCTTTCTTTTTTAATCCAAGCAACATCAGGAGAACGATTTGCACCGTTAGGAAGTTTAAAACAGGTGGAAGAATCGAAACAAACTCCTAGTTTACTTTGGCGATTCCAAAATACAAAATCTGCGGCAATTTCCACATTACGGTTTCCTGTTTCTCCTCCGGTTGGTGACATAATCAATATTTCTCCTTTTGCATTACGTTCAAATTTAACATCAGGATTTTCTCGACAAAGTTGATAAAATTGGTGATCACTTAATTGGATAATGGGGTTTAAGTTGACGGTAATAGCTGTCATAATAACCTCGTCGGATATGGTATCAACTTTAGTGAAAGTATAAGGTAACTTATAGGTTTTGTGATCACAAATGTGAGTAATTTGACACTCCCCGGTCTAAAGACACGGGGATTCTACATTCATCGTCAAAACTTGCTCAACCAGGTTTGCACCAAGTAGAGTAGAGGCTTCAACTCCTGTAGCGTTACTTTGGGGATGCCCTCCCC
>JACCDP010460352.1_pt1 | contig 31887 bp, 27 predicted proteins | sample 7445841 | NCBI WGS metagenome assembly JACCDP01 (sample SAMN15323441, study PRJNA562643) | freshwater metagenome | isolation source: river surface water | place: USA:Blue River Watershed | collected 2017-08-17 | reverse complement strand
CTGGTAGTTTCGCAGGCCATTAAACACGAGGTCCTGATGGTCACCTATTCGATCGAAGCCATATCCTGTACCTTTGTCGACCAAACTATTAAAGAAATGCATCGGGCCATAGTCCGCTTCCCACTGGTAACTCAACTGCAGCGAGGCTAAGTTTCCATTATTCGAGAGATCGTTTTGATTTAATAAGCGCGGACTAGACGAAGAAGACGAGCCAAAGTCTGTAAAGTCGAATGAGTTATCGCTAGCGCTAAATGTATATGTCTGACCCGCCTCAAGACCGCTCGAGTTATCGATGAAGAGTTGCAGGTCTTGAAAACGGCCAGGGTCATCTTCAAACGTAATTAGTTTGGTTGTCTGCGCCAGCACTTGGCTATCAACAGTGGCGCCACCCCGCATCAAATTAACGGTAACAAACCCATTTGATGGGCCAGCCGCAACGTTTAGTGTGTAGGAATCCGTTCCCGTTCCTAGCCCAGTCCCACCGACGTTAAACAAAGACTTGCCAAAGACATACGCGTCATGAAGTGAGCCCGAACCTGCCGTTTTAGACACGACAGCAGCGTTTCTCTCTTGGGTATCGCCATCGTTAGCATAGAAATTAATTAAATCAATTCCCGTTGAGGCATGGACTTGATAGTTAGCGACCACACCCATTCCGTCAGCAGCAAACCACGCACGGTCGCGGTACTGCGTTCCGTCAAAAGAAATACCAAAGTTGTCAGAGAGCGTTCCGGAGGTAGCCGCAAATTGGACGCTGTCCTTTGAGCCATAAGCATCAAGAACCTCACCGTATACGACCCTAGTGCCATTTGCGACCTGTGTTGCAGTATTTTGATTAACACCGTTTACTTGGGCTGTTAATTGCCCGTTCAATACGTTGGCATCTCCCGATGCTAGCAATGTAGTTACATTATCTACCGTTACCGAACGAGCAATACCGCTCAAGTTAACGTAAACCCCGTTACTCTGAACGCTCTCCTCCTCCAACGAAATACTCAAGTGCGCGACGCCATTGGTGCCCGAGCGCAAGATGTATTGGTCGGAGCCCGCCTGACCATCTACAGACCACCAGTTGTTGGCACCCGCGGCTTGGTTATGCGACAGATCAATTACATCGTTTCCGGAGGACAATAAAAACCCTTCGAAGCCATCAAATACGTCAGCCTGACCGTTTGAGCGGGTAACTTTTACATCATAGGTTCCTCCGTCTGCCCCAGAGTCGGTAAACCCGCCATCCCTGACTAGAAGAGTCATGCCGCCGTAACTACTTGCAGGGGCTGTCCCGGCCCCTACCAGTCCTGCCTTACCTGCCGAGGTAATTCCTTCCACTGCGTAGGCAACTTTGTCCCAATTGTTTGAATACGAAGTACCAGAGGTGCTCAGAGTGAGCGCCCCTGTTGCAGCGGCATCTACCAGCACCTCATTTCTAATATTCGGTACCGAGGTGCTAGAGTTTTGAGGTGTCAGTCCGCCAGCTTGAGGGCTCCAAGTGTCTTGAGCGTTCTGACCAATTGCTTCTGGTACCGACAACACAACCCGACCGGATCCTGCAAGCGATAAACTCGTAAAAATTAGTTCCGCAGCAATCTCGTAGGTATTTCCCCCCTCAAACCACCATTGTTTGGAGCCGGCAAATTCGTGAACCTGATGGCGATAAGAGCTTGAAAAATTCGATGTTAAGAGCGCGTTGTTAGCAGTATTTGAACTTAAGAAGTTGTCCTGCAGAACAATTGATATTAGTGGCGAACTGTCAAAATCCAGTAACGTATTGTTCAGAACCATCGACTCTTCAACCGTATAGCTAGCCAGCGCCATCGAAGGCTGGTTGTCCTTCCAAAACTGATCGAAGCGCATGTCTAGCTCAGTTACAACTGCGGTACCTTGGACTAAACGGACCCGCACCGAATCACGTTGGTTTGGGTCGTTAGACGGCGGATTGCCCGTCCCCTTACCAGTAGCGTCAAATCCATTGATCGTGACGGTTAGCGGCCCGCCCGATCGCTGATCGAGCCACCGAAGAGTTAACGTGTCTGGCGTGTTATCGCCAATCAGCTGGTTACCAATGGGCGCATTAGCAGATGTTGATAGAGCTAAGGCCGGAAACACCAAAGGAAACTTGATCTGACCTGTAACTGGGTCAAAAATATTCACCAATTCGATAACGTACTTATCCGCGCCGTCTTGCGGGAAGACGTTTACGCCCGTCGGTGTGGTTGCGTTAATTACATACGATCCCATGTATGCCGTGATTGGGGAGTTAGTGGCGTCATTGAATGACCCGAATCGCATGACATAGTCATCGCTCGCTGCCGTGTTCGTGTAGGTTCTGGTTCCCGCTACGAGCTGAATTGTCGCCATAAAAATTCTCAGTTAGGTGGAATGATCTTCAAACGTGAAATTAGTCCTAGACAAAGGATAGCGCAAGATCGTGAACCTGTGTCCGAAAAAAAGCATGCGCCCTGGGTTAGATTGGAGGCACTGTGTTGCGTTGCAGCATCGCCGCCCTGAGAAAATCTAATGGATCCAACCTCACCAGGAAATCTTGGGCATTTGAACACTAGCGGCTTTCAACAAAGCTGCCCCCCAGACAGGAAGCTCGCGGTTAATCTCTCGAGTTTCGCGAAGGGGAAGATCGCTTATTGCATTTCACTTGGGGAAACAAGGGCGTCTTGGAGGCAGCGGCCAGTTGGCTAAGTTCATTTCGCCGAGTATGGGAGCTTAGGCGGGCGCAACAGTAACGGCCTATAGGCATAAAGAAACCAAGCCGCAGAAGTCCGGCGGGTTGAGATTGGGACTTATGGGGCCCAACCCTGAAGAATGCGAGGCCAAGTCTCGGACCAGGGGATTTGGTTGACGGCCCGCTGCCCGGGGTTGGTAGTCGAACAGATTGATGCGACCGGGCTTGACCGATAAGGGGATTTAGCGGGCCCAAGGCCCCAGACTCAAGACTCAAAGCTACCGCCCAGCCCCCCTGGAATCGAGGAATGGCTTCGTTTTGCAAAAAAAGGGATGGGCAGGTACTGCCCGGGTGAGCTGATCCGACTAAGGGGAGACGGACCTTCGCTTGCGCACGGTTTAACCGGTACGCAAGCTCTTGATGAGTTGATTCGCCGAGCGGCGAAGGTAACGGTCTGCGTTGCGCACAACGTTTAGCGCTTCGGAGTGAACCTTTTGCAGATCACGCCTTGCGACAGTCCTGAAAAACTTGGCCATTTCTGGGTCAAGTTTTTCATCGAAGATGGGTTTTGTCTTGGTCTCCTTGGTGCGATCTAACCGAACCACTAAAGCAACGTCTTCAAGCACCGAGGGCGGCGTTTCGTACTGAAGTGGCTCCCCGTTTTTTAGGTCGACAAAACGCTCACGTTGGTAGGCAACATTGCGTTCGTAGTCAAGAATCTTTCTGGCAAGATCACGCGCTTGATGGGCCATCAATCCATCTTGGATTAATAGATCTATCAAGGGTTGCAGGTGCTGACCCCAGGGTAGTGCGTCGATGGGTCTCGTAAGCGAGTGCTTAACGGAATTAACGGAGGATTGTTGTTTGCCCGCCTCAGAACGCGGACCAGTTGATTTACGCGCGTTGTTACGATTTGCGGCGCGCTGCTTTAGGCTTGTCATGATCGACAGTACTGATATCCGATACGTCTTGATTAGTGACGCTCTTTGGCGCCTCGACTGCGGCCAAGTCTCTACGCATTAGATCATTTTGAAGTTTCAATCGCTCGGTGTTGAGCTTGCGATTAAATGCAAGCTCAAAAGACGCCTGAAAACCTGCAAGAATCTTTGCCTGAAGCGCAATCTGCTGATCAAGCTGCATGATCTCTTCTCGCTTTTTATTGTAGGCAGACTGTTTGAGAGACTCCGGCGTATGGCCTATCGCACCGAGCGCTTTTAAGACTCTTTTATTGACGTCGTTTGCCATAAACGCCTCGCGGATTTCGACCTCCTCTTGGGTCTTATCCGGTTGATAGCCCACCTTGGTCTGCCGCGCCATCTCGGTAATGATCGTGACGCGCTTTTGGTCCTCGTAGCGCCGAATCCACCATAGAGAGTCGTAAATCTTCTCGACGAGGTAGACCTGAAGCGTTGTCTTAGCGCCAAGCTCATTCACCATAACAGCGAGGCCCGCCTGATAAAACTCCTCCGGTTCCCCGGGAAGTACTGAAGTTGTGCCTAGGAGCTCACCGATGGTAAGAACCTCAGCCCCTTGAGGCTCAGTATTCGCAAGTTTTTCGGGATCACTTGCCATATCGCCATTCTCTTACTTTTGAGTCCTTAAACGCACGCCGGGCGATTCATTGGGGCTTCCAATGAACTCAATACCCGCCCCCTCCAGCGCCGCCTGAATCGCGGAGAGGGTTTTGATATTGCCAGCGGGGACGCCCTCCATGACCTCCATCCTCTTGATTGTGGATATAGCCACCCCACTGGAATCCGCCAGATCTTGAGCAGTCCATCGAATAAGAGCCCTTGCAGCCCGGATTTGATTACTTGTAATTAGAGCGTTAAGCACTTAAAATAGTACTTAAAGTACTTTTATGGAGTTCCAATGGTTCATACTACACCAAGCCACGCCAGACTGTCTTTGCTTTTAGAGCACGTTGAGGGTGCCTACGCCCCTAACACCATCCGAGCTTATCGCGCCGACATGCTGGAATTTATCGACTACTGCGAAAAGGCCCGACTGGAAGCTCTTCCCGCAGACCCGCTAACTGTTGCGGGCTTCCTGTTGCAGTCATCGAACTCGGGAGTGAAGGCCTCCACGATCAAAAGGAAAGAGAGCTCGATTAGCGCAATCCATAGGCTCTCTTATTTAAGGGACCCGACCAAGCACCCTGAAGTCCGAATCGCCATGCGAAAAATTAACCGTCGCCTTGGCACAAGGTTTAACCAAGCCTATCCAATCAATCAAGAAATGCTTCACAGGATGCTCGCATGTTGTGGCGATGATCTCCGTGGGAAGCGCGACCGGATGCTGTTGCTACTCGCCTACGAAACGATGCGGCGCCGCTCCGAACTCGTTTCCTTAAGAGTTGAAGACTGGACGACAAGCAACAAGGGTTTAAGCCAAATCTTGCTGCGACAATCCAAGACCGATCAAACAGGTGCCGGTGCAGTGATTTACCTCAATCAGACAACCACTTGCGCAATCAGGGATTGGGTAAAAGCGGCAGGCCTAAATACCGGTTATCTTTTAAGGGGAGTCGTGTCCGGGCGTTTAACTGAAGGCCTAAACAGTGGGCAGGTGGGCCGAATCTACAAAAAACTTGCCTGCAGGGTGGGTATGCCTGATGAACTGGCTAGCAGAGTTAGCGGTCACTCCACAAGAGTAGGCGGGGCACAAGATCTGCTGGCCGGTGGCGCAAGCATTGCACAGATCATGGCTAAGGTCGGATGGACAAAGGTTGATACAGTAATGCGATACGTAAGCTTTACACCAATACAAGCAGTCAACAGCGCAGCTTTCTTCAACGCAGACAGCGCTGTAAGTTCGGGATCTATGCCAAGCTGACCTATTTAAAGTGGCGACGATACTAAACTCGGTTCGTTGAATTGCTCGCTGCCGTTAGTACCCTCGTCACAACTTCCTGAGTTTTCCGAATCTCGGTCTCAGTCAAGGTAGGGTGAACCAAAAACATGAGTGATTTCTCCCCTAGCTCTTTTGCAACTGACAAGCGCTCTTTAGGACGCCACCCGGTATTGTCGAAAGCTTTTTCTAAATAAATCTCAGAGCAGGATCCGGCGTAGCAAGGCACTCCTGCGTTACCAATCTCTTCAACTATCCGATCGCGTGACCAACCGGGAGACAGATTTTCAGGGCGAATATAAGCGTAGAACTTGTATTGGGCGTGCTGACAAGCGTTGCTGGGCTCACGGCCACAGGATTGCGATCTTTCAAAAGAACAATCACCACATCGGATTTGAGGTACTCGCACGACTCCCCGCTCACCCGCAAATGGCAGCAGCGAATCGCGAATCGCCATCGCATTCAGGGTCCGTGCGGCAGTCCAATCACTCATGCGCGTAAGCTGAATACGCCCAATTGCCGCCTGCATTTCCAACATACGCCAGTTCGTGCCAAAGCTCTCGTGCAGCCAGCGAAACCCGGGGGCGTGTTCGCGCTCAAACACCGCTGCATAGCTCTTGCCGTGATCTTTGTAACTCCACATAGCGCGCCACAACGACTCGTCGTTACACGTGACCATGCCACCCTCACCACCGGTCGTCATGATTTTGTCCTGGCAAAAACTCCATGCGCCCACATGGCCAATGCTGCCAACGCTACGCCCCTTGTAACGTGCGCCATGCGCTTGAGCACAGTCTTCAACCACAAATAAACCATGGTGCTTGGCTAATTCCATGATCGGATCCATGTCGCAAGGCCAACCGCCGAGATGTACGCAAATCACTGCCTTGGTACGGGGCGTTAACGTTGCGGCAATCGTACGCGCCGAGATAGTACCCGAATCAGGATCGATATCTGCAAACACTGGAATAGCGCCTGCGTTCACGACACAAGACACACTTGCGATGAAAGAGCGCGGTGTAACCACTACTTCGTCACCTGGCCCAATGCCCGAGGCCTTCAATGCTAAATCCAGGGCCAATGTTCCATTGCTAAGCGCAACCGCGTAACGCGCTCCTACCCAAGCTGCGAATTCTTTTTCAAACTCACGGCACTCAGTGCCAGTCCAATAGTTCACTTTATTACTGAGCAACACACGACGCACAGCCTCAGCTTCTTCCGAGGTAAAGCTTGGCCAGGGGGAAAAGCCGGTCGTCAACACAAAACGATCAAGTTTTTATCAAAGATTTTGCGGGGTTACCCACCACTGTAACCCCCTGCGGCACGCTTCTGGTGACCACCGCGCCCATACCTACCACCGCGCCACGACCAATCACCAAAGGATTACCAGGCTGCCCCTGCTTAATGATCGCGCCCGAGCCAACGTAAGCATGATCTTCCACCACCACATTACCATTACACATTACACCCGGTGCGAACGTTACATAATCACCAATCACACAATCGTGCTCTACGTAACTGTAAAGATTGGCGTGAAAGTGTTTTCCGATACGTATGTTACTAGTAAGAGTCACAAAAGGACATAGAATTGCGCCTTCCCCTAGTTGTACATTATCGAGCTGAATCACATTGGCGGCACGAACCTCAAAGAACTCGACCGCATCAGCGCTGCAGCGTTCTACCAGTTTTTGACGAAGGCTTCCATCACTAATGGCGATATTGATATGTCGGCTTTCTGCCGGGCGCCTCATCCACTGCTCATAGGTCAGCACTAAGAGCCCATTAGTTTCGATCGCTGGCGGGTCATCATCTACAAACACCAGCTCATATGCCTGGTTACTTGCAGCCCACTGGGCTCTGGCCAGAGGCATGACCCCTCGGCCGCAGCCACTCGCTCCAAAAACCGCAACCTGCTTCATCTTTGACTACCCTGATCAGTCTGACTGCCCATAAATCGCGGCATAGTCGCCTCGCCCGTAGCACTGATACCATCTCTAACTAGAACTTTTTTCACAGTTAAGAAAAGTATTTTCAAGTCGAGCCAAAACGATTGATTATCCACATACCAAACATCCAACCGAAACTTCTCTTCCCAGCTCAGTGAATTTCGGCCGTTTATCTGCGCCCAGCCAGTAATGCCGGGGCGCACTTCGTGGCGGCGCGCCTGCTGAGATGAATAAAGCGGCAAATACTCCATGAGCAGTGGGCGGGGGCCAACGAGACTCATATCTCCCTTGAGAACGTTCCATAGCTCGGGCAGTTCATCCAGACTAGTCATACGCAGCCAACGACCGAATAATGTAATCCGAGCAGCATCTGCTAACACTTGGCCACTGCCATCGTATTCCTGAATCATGGTACGAAACTTAATCATCTCAAAAGGCTTACCATGCAGCCCGGGCCGTAGCTGACGGAACAAAACTGGATCGCCGAGTCGCTGGCGTACTCGCCATGCAAGCAGAGCGATCGGCCCAATTAACAGTATTAGAAGGCTTGCCGATAGAAACACATCAAGAATTCGCTTCATGGCCCTAAAGGCTAGCTCAATGACAGCGCAAGAGCTTCGTTTTTCATAATTGCAAGATACTCTTGAGCTAACTTCGAGTACTGGCGATTTTCAATTAGCCATGCACGCCCTCTCAAGCCGATTCTTTGGCGCTCTTCGCATGTCATACCGGCGTATCTCAGTATTTCCTCTTTCAATGCGGAAAGGCCCCCCGGAGGCACATAACTGCCGCAGTTTGCCTCGTTAATCATGGAAGCATAGCCCGTGTAGGAAGCAACAATCGGTTTACCGGCCCACATGTAATCAATTACCTTGTTTAGTGACTGACCAAATCGCCATACTTTTGAGACATGCACTGAGAAATACAAAAGGCTACACCTTGAAAGAACCGACTGCACCATGGCCTTGGGCACGCGAGGTGCAAATGTTAGGTTAGTTAGATGCTTGTATTTGTTGCAATAAGCCTCACGTAGGTCACCCTCGCCCACAATAAGAAAATGAATTATTGGATGCGAATATAACTGTTCCGCACATTGAAAAAAAGTGTCCAGCGCATTTGTTGCGCCTATCGACCCTACATGCGCTACAAGAAACTTATCTTTCGGAAAATAATTCCGTAAATAATCAGCAGGGATTTCCTCTGGCGCTTCTAAATCATCCTGATCTACCCCCATTGGGATGCAAAATACCTGCCTTGAGTAACCCAACACAGACCCTACATGCTCTCCAAGATTGGGCATTGTCCCCACAATTGAATCTGAATACTTATAGCCAAGCCTTTCAAGCAGACCAAGCGCAAGCACCAGGGGGTTCCAGGTTTTAAAGCCCCCCTCCTCTGTGAGCGTGAGGGGCCAGATATCCCTTACTTCAAAAATCAAACGGCACTTGTAGCGCCAACGCAAAACAAATCCATTCAGTAGTGTCAGTAGCGACAGGCTTGAAACCACCACAATATCTGGCCTCGGCAACTCTTTACTGGGCAACCAGAGCAAGCGCCACTCAAAATGAACCCAACTTAATATCCGACGAAGCGACTTAACAGCTGAATATTTCATGGTGCGAACCCAGCAAACAATCAAACCATCGTTTCGATAGAAAAAATAAGGAGTTTCGAATACAGGGGGAGCTATTAAGTGATTCGAGTCTGAAGTCACTATCGCCACCCGGTGTCCGAACTTTGCCAACTCGCGCATTAGTAAATAGCCTCGCCCCCCCGCCGATCCGGCTCCAGGCGGAGCAACATATTTTGAAACATACCAAACTGAAAGCCCATCTCGCATATCAGTAATAAAGCTTAGGAATCGCGTTGATCACCGGTATGACCTGAGAAAAATCCATTCTAATGGCATCTAAATACCATTTGATATTGGGGTACCTGGGGCGGTTTTCATCTTCCACCAGAGCGAGCGCCTCTTCACGAGTCAAATCGCCTTCGCGAATCTGGTTGCTGCGAAAGGTATCGTGTTCGGTAAAGCCCGCTACGGTGTAGTAAATGTAGTTATAAATTGCTGCTGTGCCATCGCCAATGCGCCAAGTCGTGTTGGTATCAGGCGCGCGCTCCCAGTCGTATTCTTCCAATAACGTGTTATCGATTATTTTTTCATCCCAACGCCAATAATCAAAAATATGGTGGTAGTCAGCCTTTTGATTAAAGCTTCGGTAATACTCGCCCGAAAGTGTATCCCACAAGGAACTGTTGTAGTAGCCGGGGCTTCGAGCCATTGCCTTGAATCGTAGCCACTGGTAGCGAAGTTGTTTCATGCCACCGTGAGAATAAACACGCTTCTCCTCGAAATCGGGCGGCACGCCCAAAAAGCCGGCTTTAAAGTGAGTAACCTCAAGCGGGTTGATTCCCCATAGATTCAAGGAAATCCCAGTTTGCTTTTTTACAGTTTCAACATGGCGAAAGAAATGCTTATCGCCTGCCGTTAGTATGCTCACCATACCAAGGTGCGGAGCCTTTAACCAAGCCCTGAAATTGAGTGAAATATTTTTTCGCTTTAAGGCAATGTCATCCGCAACGATTATGTTTTCCACACCCAGCTTCGCACACATGCGGCTAATATTGCGCCTGCCAAGATCTGTCACCATACCCCAATCGTAGGTGTACGTAATCGGCTTCATTTTGAGTTCCTTCACAATCAAATGAAGTCCGTAGCAGCTATCCCGCCCGCCTGAGAAAGGGACAATGCAATCCTCGCTATTAGCTCGTCTGTATTTCTCAACCAAAGCAAAAAGCTGTTCTACTGGCCTTGGGCGATTGCGTACTTTGTACGTTTGGCAGTAGTTACACACGCCCTTCTCATCAAAGCGAATAAACGGCATTGTGGCAGGAAGAATGCAACGAGCGCAGCGCTTGCCACTGTAACGCCTGTAGGTAAGCATTCTTTCCTCTTCGGTTGTGTTGCCCAACGAAGGAATGAGATCAGGTCGATGTGTTCGTTTATCGAAGACCTGTACAGACTGGTCTGAGGAAGGAATGTCAATAAACAGGGCTTCACGCACCTGCTGAATGTTTTCACAAGCTAATTGAGCTAGCGGAAAGCGCTCTGAAGCATAGATCAGCCCACCGTCTTTTTTCCCGAGGTACAAACTGCCGTTATTGGAAAACAAACAAAGCTTGCCCATGCCCGGAAAAACCATGGCACAGGCTACTACGCCCTGGCACAGACTAAGCACACGCCCCGGTATTTGCTCTATTGGCAAATCAGCCTTCAGCGCGTCAAGCGCAATGCCGGCAATAACCTCAGTGTCAATCTGCTGCTGACGTGGGACACCCAACTTAGTCCATATGTCCTCGTGGTTCACAACAATGCCATTATGGAAAACGCAAACCCGCCCCCGAACCACGGGTTGATTGTCCGCCAAGCCATTCGTGATTAGACGACTGTGACCAAACACCAGACCACGAGAAAACAAGCGAACCTCCCGAATCAACCTGACGATATCGCAGTCAGCTCGGTTGATAATATATTTTCCGCTTTCGTAAGATAAAACACCGCTGGAATCCCTTCCGCGCTGTCTTGCATACTTAACCAAAATTTCGAAATCTTTTCTGCTTAAAGAGGTAACGCCAATAATTCCAAAAATTCCGCACATTTTTTAAACTCTTTAAGATATTTCAAATTTTTGTTAACAGGAGTTGTTTATACAGATCCAGCAGTTTTCCCTCTTGCGCTTGCCAACTGAGTGGGCTTAAGTCTTGGAAATGAAAATACTTATCTCCAACATCAAGTCTCTTAATTGCTAACATAAATTTATGCAGATCATGATTGCAACACTCCCCAATTCCATACTCTAACAAGATTCTGCTTATATCTGGAAAATTCGAGGCTAGTACCGGCACGCCGGCGAAGCAATACTCAAATAGCTTATTGGGCAAGCAAAAATAATCGCTTAGCGAGGCCTCCTCAATCATGCACAAGCCAAAATTTGCAGATCTAACGATCGATACCACGTCCGAATGGGGCACAGGCTCGTGAAAATGTATGTTTGCATGAATAGCAGCTAATTGTTTTATCTTTCCAGCCAAACTCCCATAGCCGAGAAAAACTACGTGCGAGGTAATCGAGGGATCCGAAAATGCGCTCGTAATAAGATCAATGCCTCGACCCGGGCCTAGAATTCCAACGTAGATAAATATCGTGCGGTCTGAAGGAATCGAAAAAAAAAGTCTTAGATAATCACTCTCGTAACGCACCTTCTTACAGAAAACCGGCGAATTTAAAATTACGACCGCACGTTTCCGGCCGATATTTTGCTGATACCAAGCCTCAATTGAGGGGCTAACCACAATCAAGGCATCGACAAACCGCCAGATGATACGTTCAACAAGCAACGTCAAGCAGCTCTGGAATCTAGTCAAGCCGTTTCGATCGGACTCTAGCTCATGCGCGTCATATATGAGCCTCGCTTGTGTAAAAGTTTTAACAACCATGCCTAGAAGTAACGCCGGTGTGTCGTGGCAATGGATAACGTCAGCTCGCTCACGGACGGCGCGGGGTACTATTTTTATGATCATTTCACAGAAGGACGCGACGTGCCTCAAAAGTCGCGGTAGGACAGTTAGACTGCGACATTGCAATCGCACAATGCTGACATCAGCCCTTAGTGGAAGAGCCGATTTTCTCGACCCATCATGTAGTGCTATACCGATTCCGACAACCTCATAGCCGGCTTTAGCTAATCCAGTCATCTCTTTTAAGATTCTAGAATCCGACTCGATATTGGTATGTGTTAAGTGTAAAGATTTTGGCATGAATTTTTTGTCACATCTCAAGAAACCTGAGCATATGAGGGCGGGGGCAGTGGCTAGCTTTAGATAAGAGATTGCAAAGACGGACTGAAGTTTTACGTAAAGCGAGATCAGTCTCGCGCGGTACTAGAAATTTCAAAAACCATCAAGAGACCTACGAAATTAATAATAGTGTTTTGGAAATCTGGGGGGCATTTACTAATTACTAATCCCTGAAGCCCTCAAACTCTTCGACTTAAAGGTTTATTGCAATTAGTGCTTCATATTTTGATGCTCTTAATTCACTTACACCGCTTTAAAAGAAACCACTTCGGTATCGGTTTCGAGGGGGGCCAAAGAGCAGTGCTGCGGAGAAAGGGGAGTAAACTCACCCAATCTAATTCATTAACTAACCGAAAGTTTTCCTGCCACTGGTCAGCCAATTTTGATCCAGTCGGCCCATAAACGATGGCAAATTTCGCACCCCAGCGATCGCAATTTTCTAAGACTTTATGCAGTGAATTTCCCCAGCAATCAGGGGCTCCACTGTAATTTGTCTCTTGAACAGCGTACCAATCAGGAAAAAGGTGAATGCTTTTTTCCGCTGCAACGCATAATGGTAATTCATGGATTACTCGATATCCATCAAAAATATTTACATAACGATTTTCCGGATCTTCAAATGCGAAATATACGGCATCCCTCGGATTTACTTCTGCCAAGAACTCCCTTACTTTATCGATAAGCGTGTCAGTATCGAAAGGGCGATTTACAGCTACATCAAATTCCAGTCGATCCTTTGAAACTGACTGAATTGACAGAAATAGGCCTGAAGGACTAACCACAATCCAAAAAACGGCCAATAGAATCCATTGGTTTTCTTGTTCAAAAAGTAGAATCGCCCAAAGAGAGGCGTTGAGAATTATCAAAGACTGCTCATCCGCCACCCGAACAAACCGCTGGTTCAACAGAAACAGAACCACGCCTAGCAGGCCTAGAATAGGTGGCTCAGCAAGATACCACCACACAAAGATTGTTGAGCCAAGATATAAACCAAAAAAATATGTCGTTAACAGTGTCCAACGATTCATTTCTCTGCTGTACTTAACCTTTTGCCGAGTCATTCCAATTAAGCGAGCGAGACTAGCAATTGCTTCGAAAAGCCCGCCCGTTCCCAAAAAAGATGAGAATCGGAGTAGTATCAGAGGGATCGTCGGGAACACAGTTAATAATGGATAGACACTGTCATTCATTGCTGAGATAACTGCTAAGACGGGCAAGGCAAAAAAGAAAGGGGTAATTCCTACCAACCCTGTAGCGACCCAAGCTAAGGTCGCCATCATCCAATGCTCTGACAACACGCTATAAAGCGCTAGTGGAAGCCACATCCACCCGAGGATCTGATAATTCTGCCGAGTGAAAGCCATCGCATAAGCCGTAGTACTACAAAATAGAATACCCGTAACCGCGATCACCCACCAAGGGCCTGCCTTATCCATCCAAACGAGATGTGACAGGACCCAAAAAAGTGTGCCTAGCAGCGTCGTAACAGCGCCCGCATTTGCGTAAATATAGCTTGCGAGCAAAGACAGATGAAACCAGTTTCTTAGTGGGTAAGCACCGAGCCCTAGGATTGGGCTTACTCCATTTCGACCATACCGATCTATATTGATCCACTGCGTTCGATAAAACAAACTATTGATTGCATTCTGCGGGCAAAAGCCCATATACCGATGCCACCGCCCATTTAACAAAATTCGTGCGGCCCAAAGTGATCTCGCCCACGCAATAGGCATACGCCAGACAAGGAATATCGGGTAAAAGAGTAGCTCCATTTTAGTCATTAATGTCTGACATCTGAGCCTAATAATTGCTTTATTAAGGCTCATGTTCCCACGAGACGATTACGAAGCCTTAAATAAAAACTAGCAGGCATAGTGATAGCTGCAATTAACAGGCTAACAGCTACGCCGATTGCGAACTTTAAACATATCGCTACAGTAAAATCCGTGAGCACGAACCAAGCGACCATCCCGCCGCTCAAAAGTATCTGTATTGCGAAGAGCTTTAAAGGAAATTTCACGCGCCAAAGTCGTTCACTCACTACCATTGTGGCTACAACCCACCCGAAATAGGTAATCACAGTAGCTAATGCTGCGCCCATTCCTCCGAGCGTCGGGACAAATAACCAGTTAAGTAATAGTCCAATGATTGCCGCGCCACTCATCAAATATAGGTTTAGATAAGTTTTTTCGGCTTTCCATATTCCTGCAGATGCAATTAGAAAGAATCCATAAAACAATGCCTGCCAGGCGAGAATGCCCACTATGGGCCAAGCGCCGTGAAACGCCGGGGCAGTAAACCACTGGACTAACCACGGGGAAATCAGCGTAAGCACTGTCACTGCCGCAATACCAAAACCCATGTAGAGCCGCGCAATAAGTCGGAATGTCTCCGGACCATCATCGCTATGCATTGCATCCATTGCGATTGGCCACCAGGCCTTACGGAATGTCTCTACTGCAAGGGCCATTAAAAGCGCAAATTTCGCGCCTACCGCGAAAATGCCAAGGGCTTCCTCTCCATGGTAATGCTGCACAAACCAGCGATCCGCAGTATTCATAAAGTACATTGCTAAACCTGCTGGAACAAGTGGGGCACCAAACCTGACAAGCTGAGGCCACCAATCCGTATGTAAGCGCTCGAAATTTATGTACTCCTGCACTCGATACCAACCCAAGGCACCAACGGCTAACACTGCAACCACCGTGCCCAAGAAAAAACCAAAAATGCCCTGGTCAAACACAAGAACAGCAACCAAAACTAATGCTGCCGACAGCAGCGATTGACTCAGCGTAATACCAATATAGCCCCACGGGCGATAGAGCAACCGCATCACCTCGGCACTCTGGCTCATAACCTGCGCAAACAAAGTGCCAACGAAGGCTATTGCGAAATACTCCCAACCGAGCTTGCCATTGAAGAAGGCAGCGTTCAATAAAGGGGCAAACAATGTTGCAGTAAACACTATTCCTGCCCCCCAGATTAAACGCCACTGCAAGATACTCGAGACCACCCGAGCTTGTGCGTCTCGGCCATCAGCTTTATGTTTGAAGAAGTACATTGACTGGGCGGAATCCATCCCCATAACCAGAATTGCAGAAAGAAAACTACTCATCACGGTGAGCATCTCGATAGTGCCGTAGTCCGCAGGTGTGAAGATCCGGGTGTAGATTGGCAGCGTGAAAAACGACACGCTCTTGGCGAGTACGCCTCCGATTCCGTATATCAACGAGTCTTTGCTGAGTTGCTTTAGCCGACTCATTGCTATGTAACAAGCCATGGCACGATAATCGGCATTAACTTTTTTGCATATCTAGGTGGAGTTTTTGAATATACATTTCGTAGGAACCTAAATGAACTATTTAAGTCTATCTGCGAGATTTTTTTTAGAGTAAAATACTTATAAACACGAAAATTCTTACAACCCCATTTCATCTTAAACTCATAGAGGTGGTCGTCTGAAACAGGCGTTGAGCCAAAATCGAAGTAACGATACCCACTAGAGTGAGCATAAGTAACTGCGTAATCAACCAGTAATGTTCCGACATTTAGATTTAGGAATTTTTTTCTCACACCCCAGTTATAGTGAAACACATCTCCGTCAATTATACAGAGCATCCCCCCAACTACATCGTCTTCATGTTTGGCAATAATTAACTTTCCCAAACCCGAAGCGAGCAGTTTTGAAAACAGTAAAAATGGCTGGAACACCATCTTGTGTTCTTTCACATATTGGAAAGCCATCAAGTCATAGAATTTGAGCAAATCTTCAGGGGATTCTGAGAATGCCACCGTAACTGCATAATTATTGGCTTTATTTCTTTCTTTTCTTATATTCTGTCTGTGATTCTTCGAGTACAAATCGAACGGGTTATGCAGCGCTGACATCTCAAGAACTGGATTGTTTGCGACGTGAATTCCATTTCCATAGTTAAGCTCTCCTAGAGATGAAACACATACATTAATTCCAGCGTTCCTTGATTTGTCACAAAGCTCACCCCATTCATCAGACGATAACATGCTATTTACTAATTCAGCGGTTTGATAGAACCCTAGTGGCAAATTAAAAGCGTTGCTAGATTTGAATCCATTTCTTGAAGCGAGAATTGGAAATTGAGACTGGCTAGGATACAAATACTCGAGATGCCTTAATTTGTAGACAACACTGACAATGTCAACAAAAGTGGCAGAATATAAGGCGTGAAACTTCATTTTCCACGCTTCTGCTTCAGCGCACAAACATACCTTAGATAGTCATGGAATCCATACCAACTGTAATAACAAGCTTTTGATTCATCAATGTGTGATTCCTTCTCGAGAATTGACCCTTCATTTATAACAACCGAAAGATCATCTACTCCCATTAACATAGCGCGGTAATTCATCTCCCACAGCGAATCGAAATCGGGTTTAATTTTTGTTATCGTTATCACACGTCCCACATCAATCTGTCTCGTCATCCAGTGACAAGTACATCCGATATTCTTCCAGTCTTCATTCACCACTGCCCACAAGTTTCCTGTTCCGCGATATTGGGGAAGAATTCCGGGGTGGACATTTATAAAGCCATACTTTGCAGCCCTCAGAGTTTCTTGCTCTACGATCGTCGTAGCAATACAAATTACCACATCAAAGCGGGAGGCAAGTATCCTGAAGTCGCTTGAATTCACAGACTTTATTTGGTCATTCCGTGAACCGCTCACAATTGCTAAGGCATTCTTAGTAACCTCTTTTCTCAAAAAAAGAACATCAAACACTTTAAATAAAAATTGACTTAAACCAGTCAAGATCCCAGCTCTTCTTATTCTCTGTTTTAGTATTTTTAATATAGAAACTGAAGCACATTCTTCCACTACTTTGACTTCGTGCTTAACAGATATAAGGCCAGATAAATGCCGAGCTATTGCGGCAAAGACTGGATCAACAGAACTTACAATCAGGAATCTCATTACCCAAACTTAATCGATGAAAGTTTCTCTGTTAGTGGAAAATTTACTGTAGAGGAAGACGCTTCTGAGGACCGCGTGAACGTCCTAGTCCTTATGCTAGCGTACTCAGGTAATAATGGGATGCTGTACTGAATCAGTTCCCCTAATTGAACGTCTTTACTTGCCCATTCTTTCAAGACGGCTTGTCGCTCTGGAACTAGAACAACATAGTGCGAATAGGTCGCGCCATCCATGATCGCCGGAAAAACCCAGCCTTCACGCCGTTCAAAATTTTGGTTATACCAAGCTGCATTTTTTCTTCGGTTCGCAATAATCGCATCGTAACGATCAAGTTGCGCCAGCCCCACTGCTGCTTCTACATCCAACATTTGGTCGAGATAATCAGGCGGAAAGTGGATCTTTTCATCCAAATGGTAGGCTTTGGTAAAGGCGTTCAACAAAGGCGTTTTCTCCTGCAACCACCAAGTCAACCCATAAACCTTTTCGTTGAAAGCGACATAAACAGCAAGCAAATACAGCCTGCGCTGAGCTGCTTTGACCCATCCCGCTTTTCTAAAGTGTACGTCGCGCCAAGCTCGTACCCTGTCGGCGAGGACCTGATCCTGAAATGTCAACATCCCGCCAAAAATTGAAGTAATTATTTTGCTGATATTAAAAGCGTAGACCGCCACATCACCAGAAGTGCCAATCATGCGCCCGTTCCATTCGGCGCCGAACGCATGACAGCAATCTTGCATCAGCCAGATTTTGTGGCCGTACTTCTCTTTCGCACGTCTGACCATGCCCTCAAGTCGATCAAGGTCTTGTGGATAGCCAAAGGTATGGGTAGCAATAATGGCTCGAGTGTCTTCATTGATCGCCGACTCAGCCTCATCAAGGTTCATGTTGTAGTCGTCGAGATCAATGTCAATAAATCGCGGTTTGTTGCCACTCAGTGTTACTGCGTGGGCCACGACCGAGCACGTATAAGCCGGCATAATTATTTCAGCACCCTGAATGCCTAAGGCTTTTAAAAATGCCCACTGAGCCGATCGGCCATAGGGAAAGGCAACCGCATCGACTGACTTGAATTTTTTGGCAAAGGCTTGCTCAAATTTCTCAACTGCGCCTTGGTTTCGTTTGAATAGAGCGGAAATTTCAGGCCAGCCAAGCCAAGGTTTAAAGCGGGGAATCATGTTTTGAGCACTTCGTCCTGAATTTGCCAGTAACCCTGACTCGCCATATGAATTGCAACGAAAGCATTTGCGTTCTCAACTTGCTTGTAGCCAGCTGGCAGCTCGCTCAAGTCTTGAACTCTAAGTGTTTCACCCAGCGAAATCTTGCGCTGATTAAAAATGGGCCAATAAGTACGCCGGGTAATTAATAACTGCACCAAACGTCGTTTTATCCACTCTCGCACCCGCACTGACCGAAAAGCAGTGAGACAAAGAATTCGAAGGGCCAAAAACTGTAAGGGGCTTGCTAACTGCTTCGGCATTGCTGTTATCTGAGCCTTGATTTCAATTTGATCGCCACATTGGTTTACAGTGTTTGTTGGATTGAAACTCTGAGTGCTACCGTATCGTCCTTTTTGATTACGAATTACAACGCCGGCATTAATCAAAGTGAGCGTACCCTCTTGAAAGTGATAGACAACACCGCCTTTTAGGACATTAATTACTGAGTAATGGTTTATACCTCGATCAATCAAGAGTCCAGCTTGCGGGAAATTCACTCGAAATTGCTCATCACTGTTACACGGAACCTTTCCGCCTGAGGGGAAGGGATTCAAGGTTGATCGCTCCATTTCCTTTTGAAGTGAAGCGGCCCACGCATAAGCATTAAACATAGGAACGAGATTAGGCTCGTCAATCGCTGAGAGATTAACAACGCTCCGTCTTGTAATCGAAGAGGCCATAAAGTCTGCAAGCGCTGCCGCCTCGGGAATTTCATTTGCCAATGCCAGGATTCCCGCCGGGTAATAAAAACGCGTGCAACGACTGCCATACAAACCACCAAATGAACCATCAGGGTGGGCAAAATGCCATAGAAATCGGATTGAGAGGCGCAAGGGTTCGAGCATCCTAAGATCCGGTCTTAAGCGATGCGCATCAGCAAGATAATAAGTGCACAAAGACTGATACCCCGGATCAGCGCCCTCGTACTCTTTAAACCAGCCCTCCTCTGACTGATGGGCAAAGATTCTCTTGAGTAATTCAAGGCCCTTTCGCTCAGCTTCTTCATCCCCGCTCTGTTGGTGCCAACGCAGTAAAGCAGCAACTGCTGTTGCTAGGTGATTTGAAATCAACGCATGGTTTTCGTCTGCCTTTTTGAGGTAGGCGATCAGCGGAGCTACGATTGCTCGCCATTGCTCGACCTGAGCGCTATCCACTTCTGTCTTCAGCAAATCGATCGCGCAGAGCAGGTCAAATGTCACTAAGGCTGTAACGCAATAAGACCCTTCGTTGGGGAAGGCCTCTTCGAGCGAACCATCTTTTCGCGTGAGAAGTTTAGTCCCGTAGAAGATTACTTTTATCCGCGCAATAAATTGATCCTTGGGCGTCGGGTAAGGCCACAGGCCGGCTCGCCACAAACGCGCCATGCCGTGGGCAGCCCCCTGAAATGTACCATTGCCAAAATCGATTAAGCCCCATGCCCAATAATACCGGTCGCCCATGCCGTAGCTGCTATTCGTCTTATCGCGATCGAACAATGCGAGCAAGCGCGGCAGATTTCGCTCGACCTCCTCCAGGTAAGCGTTAACCGACACTTATCGCCCCACCGCCTTACGATATAGCAGTCGTATAACCAAGTTAACGTCCAAAAAGGGTAAACTGGGTAGCGGCCAGTGTTCAATGGCCTCACGACTAAACACCTGATCAAGTTCAAGAAGAACCTGATCAGCAAAATTCGGGTGTTCCCAGCAGATGATCTTGTCGGGATCAATCTTGGTGTTTTTCTTAAACCAATGACGAGATGTGAGCATTCTGCCCCCCCCCCATGCAAGACCGCCCTCCGTCGGTATGGCACCGATCAGGCAACCACCGGGTTTCAGTACGCGTTTGAACTCAGCAAGGTAAGGTCGAAGTGGGTAAAGGTGCTCCAGGGAATAAAAACTCACAATTACATCAACCGAATTTTCTTCAAGAGCGAGGGTCTGATTGCGAGAAACGAAGAGCGTACGATGGGCAATTCCCCGCTCTTCCATGCGCTTTCTAGCAAAAGCCATCATCTCGGAAGAAATATCAGCAAGCAAATATTCCTTCGGCGTACCCTGCCAAAAGTTCATATGCCGAATATCACCGGCACCTATCTCTAAAACAAGCTTGCCGGTGAGATCAATTCTTTCCATTACTTCATAGCCGGCATCATTGACCCGTGTGCCGACCCCCGCACGCTGATTCTGCTGATAGAAATCAGCGTGGGTTTTCTGCCATTCCTGCCAACATGGGTCGTCAACAACTGGCACTAACCCCCAACGATCTCGGTCGCCCCAAAGCGAAGACCGTATGCGCTTCGGTAGAAAGTCTCTTATTGGCACGTTTTGAAATCTTTCATGATATTAATGAGTTCCACAAATCCGCCATCCCACCCATAGTCCTTAGTGAGCGTATGCGGATGCCATAGCACCGCGACCTGACCACGTACCGCGCAGCATTCCTCTACCCAATGACGCATCTGCAACAGCCGTTCGTTTGCATTCATGCTCTGGTAATCGTAGAAGTGCGAGTCCATAAATACGGTCGGCGAAGCTACAAGCCCGTGCGATTCGCCTATGTTGGGGTTATAAGGTCGCCAGACAATTGCGCTACTATTTCTGAAACCAGGACGGTCGTTAAACATGAGAGTGCGGTCGTGAGTAAGACCAGCGATTTGCTGCGCAGACCATGTCCACTCCCAGCTAAACCGGAGCCAGTGTTGACGGCAGTCGGTAATAGCCGTGCCCGCGGCCTGCTCAACACAGCGACGCTGAGTAGTTATGTGCTCGGGATCTTTCCATGACTCAAAACTGGGGTGCAGGCCAATCCCATGGCCATCTTTTCCAAGTTGTCGGACTAATGACTGGATTTTTGTGTCGGTGAGATCGTAACCTGGATCGAAGACCCATCGTTCAAAAGATTGAGGCTTCTGAGCTGCATGAAAATGAAAAGTAGATCGAATGCCTGCCTCAAACTCTAACTGGCGAAGCCTGTCGAATTTCCACCAGTTTTCTTGACCCAGCACGAACCTTATCGCTTGGCCTAGACTTTTAGCCGATTGTTGAAATTTCCCACTACTCAAGTTTCGTGCGGAATTAAACAAGTTGAATGCGCCTTGCTTGAGTCGAATCGGTAAGGTTTTAGCGACGGCATCGACATCGTGTGTCATATGTATCTCTGGTTTGGGTAGCGGGCCCATTTGATCGAGAGTACTTTCACCCCCTAGTTGTATCGCCCAACACCGAAGAAACAAGCCAATTCGATTGACCCAAGCATGCTGCCATGCGCGTGCATCCCATTCTCTTAGACGAAAACTGTATGAATGAATTGGGCCATGCATTTGTTCCCAAACACGCTCGTGCCAAGCCTCCATAAGCAAGAACGCCGCCAACCACCAATTAGTCTGCCGCCAAGCATCCGCAGTATGCGGCTGGCCAGCGGCCGCCTCTTTTGGTACAAGCAAACTACCACTGACACCATATTCTGCTGCCCACTCTGGCAATTTGACTTCTGTAAGTCGCAATGGAGCATTAATTCGCTCAGCCAACGACCGTTGCAAAACTGGCAACTCCGAAACAGCTTTCGAATCATTGGGCCAGTAACGGCTCAACGCTGTTAGTACATGAGTGCGAACTTGCTTGGCATCGGGCAACACCAAAGAGTCAAGCGGCATCAATAAACCTCTGGTGCCATAACTCTAATGAAAGTGCACCCCACAATTGGCGTGCGCCCACACCTTGCTGGTCCAACATTCCGCGCAGTGCTTCCGGCTTAAAAACGCCACGCTGCAGACTCCGTTGCGACAGCAGCGTATCACTTACGAAATCCCGCACCACGCCGCCTTGCATCCATTCCTTTAGCGGCACTGGAAAACCCATCTTGTCTTTACGATTCAAGATCTTTTCAGGCAACAGGCCCTGAACGGCTTTTTTAAGAATGTGCTTGGTGCGGCCGCCCTGAAACTTTAAAGGGGGCGGCATGCTAGTGACTAGGTCAACAATACGTTTGTCGAGCAGTGGAACGCGAGACTCTAACGATACGGCCATGCTGACACGATCTTCGATTTGCAGCAGCGCTGGCAACAGCGTTTTTTGATCAAAGTGCGTCATCTTATTAATATATGATTGAGTATCCGGATGATTGAATACTTTTTGAAAGTCAGCAAAAAGATGCTCGCGGTCGAATTGCGCAAGCGAATCGGGGTGTAAAAGCTGCTTTAAACCCTGGCTGCGATCGATAAGATGAAAATAGCGTGCATCCATGTCCTCAAATAATCCCTTACTCCAGAAGTTACTCAAGAGCGGCGTGTATTGTTTGAGTAAGGCCAGATTTGGCACGATGGATTCCAGCGTAACCAAGTGCTTACCCTCTTCTTGGGTTTCAAGAATGGCCCCTTTGAGTGCTTGCTCTAGATAACCCACCAGATAACGAGCGTATCCGCCAAAAATCTCATCGCCGCCCTGACCGCCCAAAACAACGGTAACGTGCTCTCGAGCCAACTTGCTCACCGCATACTGTGGGAAAACCCCTGGGCCAGCCAGAGGCTCGTCTAACGCCTCTATAAGTTTTGGCAGGTCGCAAACAAAATCCTTGGCCGTAGGCACGGCTTCAAAATATATGCCTTTGGCAGTTTGAACGAGTGCTTTAGCGTATTGAGACTCATCGTACTGCTCACCCTCTGCGAACCGCCCGTGAAACATGGGCATAGGTTGGTCAAGATATCCCGATGCGAGCTGACACACCAAGCTAGAGTCGATGCCACCTGAAACATAGCCGCCCAGTGGAACATCTGAGCGAATTTGTAGCCGCATGCTATCTTGCAACAGGCTTCGAAGCTCCTCAAGAAAGTATGCCTCGGTGTGATACCGGTCGATCTGATAGTTGGTATCCCAATAGCAGCGCTCTTCTTTGATTGCGTTACCCCGGCCCACTATGTAGTGACCCGGTTTTATTTTCTGAATACCCTGAAAAAGCGTTCGGTCATCGAGACAAAACTGGAACGCCAAGTATTGATAAAGCGAGTGATCATCTCGCTTCGCTTGAAGCTCGGGATGTTCAAGCAGGGCTTTAATCTCCGACGCGAAGACTAAGTCATTTGCAGTCTTCGCAAAATATAGCGGCTTGATTCCAAAGTGATCTCGGGCTGCGATCCATGTGTTATCCGCGCTGTCGTGAAATACGAATGCGAACATTCCATTAAGCAGCCCGATAGCTGCTTCGCCCCTGCGGGCCAATAAATGAAGCAAAACTTCGGAGTCTGACGTGGTAACGAAATGGCAGCCCTCTTTTTCAAGGTCTTTGCGAAGCTCTATGTAATTGTAGATCTCGCCATTAAATACCAATGAATAGCGTCGATCAGGCGTTAGGATTGGCTGGGCACCATGTTCAAGGTCAATCACCGCCAATCGGCGATGTCCCAGGATCGCCTGCCCTGGGACATGATGGATTCCCTCCCCGTCTGGCCCACGATGAGCGATACGCGCTAGCATTGATCTCATCAATGCTTGACGATTATCAGCCGATTGATTGTCAGTTAGGAAAGCAACTAGGCCGCACATTTACTAGCGCTTTTGCACAGAAGCGTAAACCATAAATCCAAGATGCCGGTCAAGCCAGCGATGCAATGATTTTGGTATTCCGAAAGGCAGCGCTCTAGCTGGAAAAAATGCGTATAAATTTCTACCAATTCAAAGTGTGGCGTAAGCATCGACACGAATTCATTCTTTGTATAGCTTTTCCCGATCGGGTTTTCAGCACCGTCGTAAAGCCTCACGATTTGATCGACATCCTTTTGGAGAAAAATACACTCTCGGCCTCGCCCCTTCAAACCACCTCCAAGCTTGGCCAACAGCCATCCCAGCCAGCGGAAATACCGCCAAGCTTTAAGAATAATATTTCGGTGATAGACAGAGATACTTGCGGTACCGCCAGGCTTTAAGACCCGAGACATTTCAGCAATTGTGTGACTCGTATTTGGCGTGTGATGAATGACACCCTGACAATTGATGTGATCAAAAGAAGCGGCGGGGTAAGTAAGCTTTTCGGCATTTTGTTGTTCTAATTTTGCGTCTAGCTGATAAGACTCTAAGCGCTTTTTTGTAATGGACAGCGCATTTTTGGTTAAGTCTGCGCCAAAGAGATTATGAAAACCTCGCGTGCCGAATTCTGTAAGCCAAAACCCAATCCCGCAACCTAAATCGAGAATTTTCATACTCTGTCCTGCGTCCCTTGGGGGGGGTAGGAACCGAATATCAAATTCACCCGCGAAACAATCCGAAATGTAAACAACCCGATGCTCTTCGAAGAACTCTCTCGAGCCGGCAAGAAATCTCGATTCACCAGTCCAAAGCGGATTGCTCTCCCAGAAATCTCTAACCTGCTCAAGGTCTGTCACCCGACACGCTCCAATCGCTATGGTTTCGTCTTATAGCTGTTCGCCAGCCACCCCATGGCCAGTGGTACAGAAGTGTCATCACCAGATACCCTAAAGTAGTAATGCTACTCACCATCTTGCTATTGCTTTGTTTCTGATCGTAGCGAAGCATGAATGGTATTTCGCCAAACTTAGCGCCAATTAATTTGAGCTTGACAAGTTTTTCCAGGGTACAAGTGAAGCCAAGGCCCTTGAGTTGAATAAAGTTGTTGCCATAAAAGTTAATGGCTTCTTGTATTTTTTCTGCGCGATACCCGCGAAATCCGCAGGAATACTCTTTAAGCCCTTGTATCGGAAAGAAGATTTTCATAAACAAGTTGGCGCCACGGCTTATAAATGCGCGATAGCCGCTAACACCCTTTTGGCCACCACCAGGTGCAAATCTTGAGGCGATCACAACATCAAATCCACTGCGAACTTTTGCTACGATGGCCGGAATGTATTCAGGCTCATGTGTATCATCACAATCAAGCCGAACAATGACATCGCCTGGTTGCGTAGTTTCGCTTGCCCTCTCGAATAAATCACGCATTGCCTCGCCTAATCCTCGATTTATCTTATGCTGGATAATCTCAACCGGTATGCTACGCGCATATTCTTCAAGAAGATTTTGAGTTTTATCTTTACTACCGTCGTTGCATACGAGAATTTTATAGCCTTCGCCGAGACTAGATAGGGTAGTTTGCAGCTTCGGCATTAATCTCGGCAAAGACTCTTCTTCGTTGTAAGCTGGCAGCAGCACGACAATCATTTTTAGACCTTCAAAAATTCGACAATTTTTTGTGCAGCGCACCCGTCGCCATAGAGATTTACCGATTGCACGCGCGGCAACTTGGCTGTTTTCCATGCAGTGATAATTCGGTTAGTGTCTGCGCCCACAACCTGGTTCAACCCGGTCTCGACTGTCTCTACCCATTCGGTCTCATCACGCAAAGTTATGCACGGCACCTGATGAAAATATGCTTCTTTCTGTACTCCGCCTGAATCCGTAAAAATAAGCTTTGCGCTCATTTCTAAGCGCTGCATTTCAAGATACGGCAACGGCTCCAGAATGTTGAGACCATCCAGCAGTGTTGAACGATCTTGCTGTTCAAGCTTAGATTTAGTGCGTGGATGTAGAGGCAGCACCACAGGCATATCTTTAGCGATTTTGCGAAGTGCGCTCAGAATATTGTTCATTCGCTCGGGCACATCCGTATTTTCTTGCCGGTGCAAGGTGCATAGCGCATAACCTTGGTGCTGCAAGCCAAAGGCTTCTAAGCTCACTTGTTGTTGAGCAAGTTCACGGTAATACAAAACAGCATCAAACATAACATCGCCAATATGTGCAATGCCTTGGGTACGGATGCCGGCTACGGATCCATTGGCTGGAAACGGAAACCCTTCTTTTTGCAGATTATTTACTGCGGTTTGAGTGGGGCATAGCAACAGGCTGGAGACGCGATCTGTAAGTACGCGATTAATTTCCTCCGGCATGGCGGGGTTGTGCGACCGCAAGCCAGCCTCGACATGCGCTACAGGAACATGCAACTTTGCTGCCGCCAACGCGCCCGCCAGCGTTGAGTTGGTATCGCCGTAGACAAGCACCCAGTCGGGTTTTTCGGATTGAATAAGTGTCTCGATTCCCTCGAGCATACGACCGGTCATAGCGCCGTGGCTTAAACCTGCGATCTCAAGGTTGTAATGCGGTTGCGGAATATCTAGCTGTTCGAAAAACACCTGCGACATATTAGAATCAAAGTGTTGGCCAGTGTGAACGATGATTTCTTTAATACCGTCGCGCGCTTTGATTGCACGACTCACCGTGGCGGCTTTAATAAACTGCGGCCGGGCACCCAAAACTGTGAGAATCTTCAACTAGTCAGCACCCTAACAATCTTTTCTTGATCTTTTATGGACAAGTCCGAGCTCATTGGCAAGCTCAGCACCTGCTTGGCAAGCGCGCTGGCGATTGGCGTGCAGTCCGGGCAGCACAGGTGTTTGTAAGCGGCTTGTTCGTTCAGCGGCACGGGGTAGTGAATGGCCGTTGGAATTTCGGCTTTTTTTAGTTTTGCTTGGATGTATTCGCGGTCTGAGCAGATTAGGGTGCACTGGGCGTAGACAGAGGTGCGGTTGGGGCGGATTGAGACGGGGTGGATTGCCACGGCCCCGTTGGGGCCTCGCAATGACGATGAGAGCGATGACGGGTTGAGAAGTTCGGTGTAGCGCTGGCCGATTTTGATTCTCTGCTCAATCTCCCAGTCAAAGCGCTCAAGCTTTGCCAGCACAATCGCGCACTGCAACGTATCCATCCGACCGCCAACACCCACACGGGTGTGCACATAACGCGCGCTTTGGCCGTGAACCCGAATTTCTTTGCAGGCCTGGGCGATTACATCGTCGTTGGTAAAGATCGCCCCGCCATCGCCATAGCAGCCCAAGGGTTTGCTGGGGAAAAAACTGGTGCACCCAATCGTGGAAAGGTTGCAGCTTTTCTTGCCTTTGTGTTGCGCACCAAAGCTTTGCGCGGCATCTTCAATTACTGGCAGATTGTATTTCGCGGCAATGGCGTTGATTTCATCCATATCGGCGGGCTGGCCGTAAAGGCTTACCGGCATGATCGTTTTGGTCTTGCGGGTAATTTTTTCTTTGATCTTGCTTACATCGATATTGCAAGTATCAGGCTCAATATCCACAAACACTGGCTTTGCGCCAAGCAGCACAATCATCTCGGCGGTGGCCACAAAGGTAAAGGGCGTGGTAATGATTTCATCGCCAGGCTTAATGCCAAGCGCCATTAGGCTAATTAACAAGGCCTCGGTGCCGCTTGCCACCGTAATGCAGTGCTTGGCACCCGTGTAGGCAGCAAGCTTTTCCTCCAGCTCAGCAACTTCCGGCCCCATGATGTACTGGCCGTGCTCGAGAACACGGTTAATGCGCTCTTGGATCTGCGGTTGCAGCGCCCGGTATTGGGTTTTAAGGTCGATGAAGGGGATGGTCATTTTTTACGCGTCATTGCGAGGAGCCCAGCGAAGTGGCAAACCATTGGCCATCTGGCTGATTTTCAAAACGTGTTAGCAGGCTGAAACTTGAGTTCATGCTAGCAGACCCACCGAAATCTTTTGCCGCGCTTGTTTCTCGCGCAGCAGGTCGAGTAGGATTCAATCCTACACACCGGACATCGGAGCCTGCCATGCGATCCACCCAGCAATTCAGCATCACCCTGCCCAACGAAATGGCAGAGCTTGTTCGCGCCAAAGTGGCCACAGGCGAATACGCTACCGAAAGCGAAGTGATTCGCGAGGGCCTTCGCGCCCTGCTGGCGCAAGATCGAGCAATTGAAACCTGGCTTAACGAACAAGTCGGCCCAGCCTTTGATGCACTCAAAGCGAATCCATCGCGAGCTGTTGAGCTCAAGGGCGTTCGCGAACGGCTAACCGCCGAACACGAGAGACTGACCAAAGGCACTTGTTGCGCGCAATAACATTCGCGAAGGATTAAGAATCACTCATTACAAAGGCTGCACAACCATTGCCTTCGCTGTATTTGACTCAGTTGTTTCAATCATTGATGTATTTCACGGCGTGCAGGATTACGAGAGCAATTTAGGCTAGTAGTCCCGTCATTGCTCAGGCCCCTAAACCCAAAGCAATCCATTGCTCGTCAGTTGATACTTCTGCCCTGTATGTGGGCAGGTGTAATTCCCTTCCCCTATTAACGGCAGGGCAATCTGCTCACCAAATTCGCTCATCCACCCAATCTGGCGAGCGGGCACACCCACCATAAGCGCAAAAGGTTTTACATCTTTGGTGATCACTGCACCTGCGCCAACAAAGGCGTATTCGCCCACAGTTACGCCGCAAACGATTGTGCAGTTCGCCCCAAGCGTTGCGCCTTTTTTTATAAGAGTGTCTCTGTATTCGGCCTTGCGCTCAATCAGCGCTCGGGGGTTATACACATTCGTAAACACCATGCTGGGGCCGCAGAATACGCCTTCTTCAAGCGTGACATTGTCGTAGATGCTGACATTGTTTTGAATCTTGCAGCGATCGCCAATGATGACCCGATTCCCCACAAACACATTTTGGCCGAGTGAGACACTCTTGCCGATCTTTGCCCCGGGACAAACATGGACGAAGTGCCACACGCGGCTACCCTCTCCAATTTGTGCGCCTTCATCAATAACCGCGCTGGGATGGATTTGAACGGTCATTGGTTTAGGGTTGCTTGAGGTTTGAGGCTGCGATCTTTTTCATGAAGGGGTGGTACTCACCCACCATGCCCAGCGGCTTGGCTTCTCGAATGGTGGCGACAGTCTCAATTGCCACGCGGTTCTCTTCCAAGCCAAAGCCACGACCTGCCAAAATTTCCTCATAGCTTCGGGTGTGAAGATCAGTGAAGCCTTCGCTAAATTCAATCTCCTCGCCGTTTAGCGTAATGGATCGGTAGGTGCGCTGCCCCTTGAGCCGCTGCTCTGCGGGAACGTCATTAACATCAACCGATAAAAACCAGCGCACGCGGGCTTTTTCATACTCTAAATAACCCGCTGCTTTAGTCTCGGCACAGTGGTGGACTTGGTTATCTTGCAGCTTGCCGAACACAAAATGCAGCATGTCGTAGAAGTGAACTCCGATGTTGGTGGCAATGCCGCCAGATTTCTTGGTATCCCCCTTCCAGCTTTGCAGGTACCAGTGCCCACGGGAAGTGATGTATGTAAGATCTAAATCAAACTTTTTGTTCGCTGGGCTTGCCGCGACTTTTTCTTTCAGGGCGATGATGGCCGGGTGCAGGCGCAGCTGCAAAATAGTGCTGATTTTTTTGCCCGTGTCAGTCTCGATCTCTTTTAGCCCGTCGATATTCCAGGGGTTGAGTACCAGGGGCTTTTCACAAATCGCATCTGCCCCGCTTCTTAGCGCAAAGCGCATGTGCGAGTCATGAAGATAATTTGGCGACGCAATTGACACGTAATGTATCTGCTTTTCGTCGTTGGCGCGCTTGAGCTTGTCGATGTGCCGATCAAATCGTTCGAACTCGGTGAAAAAGTCGGCATCCGGAAAGTGTGAATCAAGAATGCCAACCGAATCATTCGGATCAAAAGCCGCGACGAGATTGTTGCCTGTGTCTTTCATGGCTTTCATGTGGCGCGGGGCGATGTAGCCTGCAGCGCCAATCAGAGCAAAGTTTTTCATATTCTTATGCCTAGGCCTTGATTACGTTCTCACAAGGATCGAGATACACCCCGCGGGTGTCCACAATCAGCTTCGCATGCTTTTGAAGCATGTCGTAGTCAAACTTAGTGTGATCCGTGGCAAGTAACACCAGATCGTATCGGGCAATAAGCGCTGGGCTTAAATCCACACTCTTTAGATCAAAGCTATGCTCGCGCATCTTGGGAAACACCGGCACGTGGGGGTCTGAGTACTCAACCATCGCGCCTTTATCTCGCAAAAGCTCCATAAGCTCTACTGCAGGGGACTCACGCATGTCGTCTACATTTTTCTTGTACGCAATACCCAACACAAGCACCTTGGCACCCTTGAGTGACCTCCCACGCTCGTTTAGCGCATCCATCGTCTTTCCTACCACCCAGCGGGGCATATTGGTATTCACTTCACCAGCAAGCTCAATAAAGCGGGTGTTCAGATCGTACTCGCGCGCCTTCCAAGTCAGATAGAACGGATCAATCGGAATACAGTGCCCGCCCAGACCCGGACCCGGGTAGAAGGGCGTAAATCCAAATGGCTTAGTAGACGCCGCACGGATCACCTCATAGATATCGATACCCATCCGATCGGCCACGATCTTCATCTCATTGACCAGGCCAATGTTCACGGCCCGGTGAATGTTTTCCAAAAGCTTGGTCATCTCCGCCGCCTTGGTAGAGCTTACGGGAACTACCGTATCGATTGCAGGTGCATACAACGCTTTGCCAACCTCCAGGCACGCCGCGGTGTGTCCGCCAACCACCTTAGGAATCGTTCGGGTTTCGAACCTGTGATTGCCCGGATCTTCACGCTCGGGCGAGTAGACCAAAAAGATATCTTCACCCGCCCTAAGACCGGTGGACTCCACACGCGGCAGCAACTCTTCCTGCGTCGTGCCGGGGTATGTAGTGCTCTCAAGGGAGACGACCTGCCCTTTGCGCAGGTAAGGCACGAGCATGTCGGTGGTGTTGGTAACAAAACTTAAGTCCGGCTCGCGATATTTATTAAGCGGTGTGGGTACACACAAAATTAACGCATCGGCTTTCGCAGCTTCAGAGAAATCCGAGGTGGCCATAAAGCCCTTTGAAACCGCCGAGACGACCTTTTCTGAAGAAATATGCTCGATATAACTTTGCCCGCCATTGAGTTTTTTAACCTTCTCGGCGTCGATATCAAACCCAAGCACGTTAAAGCCTACGTCCGTGTAACGCAGCATCAGCGGTAACCCAACATAGCCAAGACCCACAATGCCGATCACTGCAGATTTATTTTGAAGTCTCTCGAGGGTCTGTTTTTTCATTATTTATTATTTAATTAGTTAACCGTATATAAATTTGCCGAAAAACTGGCTTTAGGCTGAAGTCTACTTGGGTGACCAATACTTTTTTTATAACCAAAATCTAACTAAATACTCTGCCAAGAAGGCCTGCTAAATCCCACTATCGGGACTAGCCACTAACGGCACATGGCGCTCATACACGGTAGAGGCCTCGGTCTGTTAACTTACGCCCTAATCAATCCAAGACAGTCTGTCTATCGGCTACTTCGATCAAGCAGCCCCATTGCGTCACATAGCGAGGTCATGGGTACTGAATCCCGTCATTGCGAGCGCCCAACGGGCGGGTGACAATGTATTACCGCACAACTTCACCCACCTCAGCATCTTTACTCACCGCCTCAATCTCCACTTTCAACGCTTCATATTCCGCACGCTTGCGAGCCAAAAACTGCGTGGTTAACCGGGCTTTTTCTGAAATTCCGGTGGGTGTGAGCAGGTACACATAGGAGAGCTTTTTGCGGCTTGCCTGAAAGTT
>JACCDP010840600.1_pt1 | contig 31891 bp, 35 predicted proteins | sample 7445841 | NCBI WGS metagenome assembly JACCDP01 (sample SAMN15323441, study PRJNA562643) | freshwater metagenome | isolation source: river surface water | place: USA:Blue River Watershed | collected 2017-08-17 | reverse complement strand
GTAATTTCTTCAAAAGTCGTGTTTGTCATTTCACGACGTGAAGGTGTATAAGGACGATAAGAGCGAATAGCCATGTGTTGTTACCTCCCTATTCCTTAAATAAATCCAAACCTTGACCACTCACCAAAGTAACGATGGCTTTCTTGAAACCAGAAATCGTTCCCGGATATTGACCACGGCGTGTATATTTTGGGCGAACATTGACGATGTTCACTTTTTTAACTTTTACTTTATAAGTGGCTTCAAATGCTAACTTCACTTGGGTTTTGTTGGCACGGCCATCTACTTCAACGGTGACTTTTTGTTGTTTTTCAATGCCCTTCATCGACTTTTCAGTGATTAGCGGGCGAATGATCGCGGCAAAACTTGATAAAGCAGCTTTAGGTGTAACCACGGTAGATGGTTGCTCAACTTTTGCGGTTTTAACGGGTTTTACAGTTTCCCCTTTTGGAGTTTTGCTAACCTTTGCAGAAGTCTTTTTGCTTTGTTTGGCTTCAACAACCGGCATTGCTTCTACGACTTTCGTTTCAGTTGCTTCAGTGGCAACTTTTTTGGTGCGTGCCATTATTGCAGGACCTCCTCAATCTTGGTTACTGCAGGTTTTGCAATCACCACAAAATCAGCATTCATCACATCAACGGCAGAAAGTTGTTGACGGGTGACGTAATTTACTTTAGATAAATTTCTCACTGCTAAAGCTACATTTTCATTGGAAGTTTCGCCAACGAATAAAATTTTTCCGTTAAGTTTTAATGCCTTCATCGCATCTAAAGCATTCTTTGTTTTGGCAGTTTTAAAGGCTAAATCTTCAACCACCACTAATTTCTTTTCTAAGAATTTTTCAGAGAGTGCCGAGCGAAAGGCTAAACGATATTGCTTTTTGTTTTGCGCAATCGCATGATTTTCTTGGCCGGTAGGACCAAAAGAAATACCACCACCGACCCAGAGCGGAGAACGCTTCATCCCTGCACGAGCACGGCCTGTACCTTTTTGTCTCCAGGGCTTAATCCCAGAACCCGCAACTTCACCTTTGGTTTTGGTTTTTGCATTGCTTTGACGGACATTTGCGAGCGCAACTTGCGCTGCATCAAACATGGTTTGAGTGTGAGGGGCGATTGAAAATACTTCGCCATTTAAATTGAGATCAGCAACTTTATTACCTGTTAATGAAAGCACATCAATGGTTAAACTTTGTTCTTTTTTCTTTGCCATATGGTGATGCCTCCTTTACTTCGCAACCGCTTGACGATTAATCAAGGGTTTCGCAACTAATGCTTGTCCTAATTGGGTTTTAATCGCACTACGAATCATGACATATCCGAGGTTTGGACCTGGAATACCACCACGAACGAGCAAAGCATTTTTTGCTTTATCAACACCAACAACAAGTAAATTCACGATAGTCGCTTGTTTTTTACCATGGTGACCTGCCATGGTTTTACCAGGGTGAACACGGTTATTCGTCCGACCAACAGTTGCCATTGAACCTGGACCACGGTGTGGATAGGAGGCACCGTGTGACTTTGGTGAAATGGTGTGGTGGTATCGTTTAATTGTTCCGGAAAAACCTTTACCCTTCGAAGTGCCGATAACATCCACAACATCACCATTCTTAAATTGGGTTACATCAAGATTGTCACCGACTTTTAAGTTGGCAACATCTGAAATTAACAATTCTGCGAGTTGTTGTTTTGGGGTAACATTTGCTTTTTTATAAACGCCAAGTGCTGGTTTATTTAAACGCTTTTCAAGCACATCTAAATATCCGACTTGAACGGCAACATAACCGTCTTTTTCTTTTGATTTAATCGCGGTTATCGTGTTTGGTAACACTTCAATAACTGTGACTGGATAGGTGGTGCCATCTTCAGCAAACACTTGGGTCATGCCCATTTTTCTTCCAATTAATGCTTTCATATTGGCCTCCTATCTTAAAGTTTGATGTCGATGTCAACACCATTGGGTAAATCCAATTGACGTAACGTATCGACCGTTGCTTTATTGTGATCGGTAATGTCGATCAAACGCTTGTGCGTGCGAATTTCAAATTGTTCGCGAGCATCCTTGTACTTATGTACCGCCCGTAAAACGGTGTAAACTTCTTTTTCCGTTGGTAACGGAATTGGACCAACAACGGTTGCTCCAGTTTTGCGAACTGCCGCTACTAACTTTTGCACACTAAGATCTAACATCTTATGTTCATAAGCTTTGAGGCGAACGCGAATCTTCTTTGATTTAGCCATGAATTCTTTCCTCCTTTTGATGAATCTTCACAGTATCGTTCTTAAGCTCTATGCGAATTCCCTGACACCCATTCATGACAACGCCTGTGGGTGTGTCAGCAACCTCGCACTTCAACGCCAAGACACGAATTTGATTTTACCCTTGGTTATCGAACATGTCAACACTTTTTACCAATTGATTTTATTAAAGAATTAACATCGCGTCGCCGAAACTGAAAAACCGATACTTTTGTTGAATGGCTACATCATAAATTCTTAATAATTCTTCTCGCCCTACAAATGCTGACACCATCATGACTAAGGTAGATTTAGGAAGGTGAAAGTTAGTAATGAGACCATTTATCGTATGAAAAGTATATCCAGGGGTAATAAAAATATTGGTTTTCGCTTTTTCCGGCTTAAATCTTCCGAATTTTTGCCAGTTTGCTTCAAGTGTTCGCGTAGCTGTTGTGCCAACGGCAATGAGGCGATGACCATTGGTTTTTGCCAAATTCAGAATTTCTGAAGCTTTTTCGGTGATTTCATAACGTTCTTCGTGCATGACATGATCTTCAGTATGTTCAACTTTGACAGGTTTAAAGGTTCCTAATCCGATTTGCAGGGTAACATCCACAAAACTGACGCCTTTTGAACTTAAATGTGACATGAGCGTTTCTGTGAAATGAAACCCAGCGGTTGGTGCGGCTGCGGAACCAGGTACTTTAGCATAGACCGTTTGGTATCGATTCGGATCTTTTAATTGCTGCTTGATGTAAGGTGGAAGAGGAACCGTTCCTAAATGAGCAAGCACTTCCAAAAAGATTCCCTGAAATTGAAATTGAAAAATTCTTGCACCATCGGATTCCACGATCAAGCAAGTCGCTCTTAATTCTCCTTGTCCAAAAATAATCTCGGTTCCTACTTTTACAACCTTAGCGTTGCCAACCAAACAGCGATATTGACCTCGACCCAAATCATCGAGGAGTAATAGTTCAACGGAAGCTTTAGTCGCGGTTTTTGTTCCGAACAATCTTGCAGGAATGACTTTAGTATTATTACGAACCAATATATCGCTAGTGCGAAGAAATTCATCTATCTGATAAAAAGCCTTATGGGTAATAGAATGATCTTGGCGATTGTACACAAGCAATCGGCTGTGATCACGTTTTTCCGATGGTGATTGCGCAATTAATTCCGTTGGTAAATGAAAATCAAAAAGGCGAATATCCATTAAAAACCTCGGTCATCGCCATAATTATCTAAAATTTTTTGAGCATAACTTTCAAAACGATCTTCGGCTATCGCCTTTCTGGCACCTTCGACAATTTTAATTAAAAATCTCAAGTTATGAATTGACATCAAGCGTTTTCCTAAAAGTTCATCGCTACGATATAGATGGCGAAGATAGGCTCTTGTAAATTGTTGACAGGTTGTACAATCACAACTTTGATCAATTGGTGAAAAATCCTTTTCATATTCGCTATCTTTAATATTGAGACGACCCTGGGTTGTCATCAAGGCACCATGGCGAGCCAATCGGGTTGGTAAAACACAATCAAACATATCCACACCTTGGCTAATCGCCTCCAAAATATAATCAAGCGAACCGATGCCCATGACATATCTTGGTTTATTCAAAGGTAAATAAGGAATGGCGGATTGCAACATTTTTGAAAACACAGCTTTGGGTTCACCAATGGAAGTCCCACCAATCGCAAAGCCATCAAAAGGTAAGGCCGTTGTGCCTTTAGCCGATAACGCTCTTAGGTCAGCAAATTCTCCACCTTGAATAATACCAAAGAGCGCTTGATGAGGATGTCGTGGTGTGGCGATACAGCGAGCAGCCCACCTTAACGTTCTTTCTGTACTCGATTTGGCGTATGCGTATTCTGTGGGGTAGGGGATACATTCATCGAATGCCATGATAATATCGGCACCAATTTCTTTTTGTTTGGTAATCGCGATTTCCGGCGTAAGTGTCATCAAATCACCATTGATATGATTCCTAAAGGTTACGCCTTCTTCGTTAATTACACGATTTTTAGCCAATGAGAAAACTTGAAAGCCACCAGAATCCGTCAAAATTGGTCCGGGATATTGCATGAAGCGGTGAATCCCACCCGCGAGTTGAATCACTTCAGTTCCTGGTCTTAATACAAGGTGATAAGTATTGCTCAAAATGACACCAGAACCTATTTGTTTGATTTCATCCGGAGATAGACTTTTAACGGTAGCTAATGTTCCAACAGGCATAAACATGGGGGTTTGAACCTCGCCATGATGCGTTTTTAAATTACCTGTTCTTGCCAAAGAATCCTTAGATTGATGCTGAATGTTAAATGAGATTGGTGATGACATGTTCGCTGGTTCCTTAATCATTTTAATAAATTAGGTTGGCGTTGAATCAAAACAGCGAGTGGCATTCCCAAAGCATAAAGAACCAATGCTTCTCCGAAACCAACGGTTAACATCGTCGTAAACATAAGCTCAAATGTGTAAGGTAGGGATAACGCTAAAGGTAAAAAAATAGCAAGATAAAGGCCATTGAGTAAGACAGGCGCGATTAAGCCAATCCATCGGGAGGTTATCTTTGTCATGATCCAAAGCGAACACAAGGTAATCAAGCTTCCAAGGATCGCGTCTATCCATGCAAAACCTGCTCCTAATGGACCAAATAGGTTTGCAAAAAACGTCCCAATTAAGATCCCAATCGCATATTCCTTTCGAAACCAAACTAAGATCAATAATGCTTCAGAGATGCGAAATTGAATCGCGTAAAAACTTAGCGCATTTAAAGGCGGGGTTAAAGTTAAAACCACATAAATACTAGCAATCAGTGCATTTCGCGTCATCACTTGAATTTTCATTATTTAATCTTATTTATCATATCACGAGATGATTTTATCCTCGGGGAAAAAATATTGATTTTATGTTAAAATTCAAATAATAACCTTCTTTCATTGTTCAAGGTTACATCATGGGAATCCCCCATCCAAGGAGAATGTATGCCAAAGTTTGCAGTCGTTTCAGACTCTTGCATGGACTTACCGCTTAAGGTCGTCCAAAGTTTAGAACTCAATGTGGTCCCGATGATCGTCACCATTGACGATAAGACCTATCGTAATTTTCCAGATGAAAGAGAAATCACAGCCGCTAAGTTTAATGAATTCTTGAAGAATAAGGCTAAGCCTAAGACCTCACAACCCGCTCCTCAAGAAGTAATGGATGTGGTTGAACCTTTATTAAAGGCAGGAAAAGATGTTTTAATGATGAGTATTTCCAGCAACCTTTCTCAAACCTTTAATTCGATGAATCTTGCGATGACAGAATTAAAACAAAAATACCCCAAACAAAAGATCGAATTATTTGATACCCTCAACGCCTCAACGGGTGAAGGTTTACTGGTTCACAAAGCGCTATTATTAAGAAAAGAAGAAAAAACATTAGAAGAAACTTTAAAAGCCTTAAATGCAATTCGTAATAAAGTGACAACGGTTGTCGCGTTTGATGACTTGTCTCACCTTTATCGTGGCGGGAGAATCAATGCCACCAAATTTGCCTTAGGTTCATTCTTAGGGATCAAACCAATCTTAATGTGCAGTTCCGAAGGAAAAATTGTTCCCGTTCCTAAAATTAAAGCTCGTGGAAGAAAGAACGCATTGAATTTCTTATTGGAAACCTTTAAGAAATACGTGGAACAAGATGACACGGTGTTCATCGTGCAAAATGATTGCCCAGAAGATGCAAAATATTTGACGGAAGAATTAAAGAAAATTCGGCCAAGCATTAAGACTTTAGTCAATGCACAAATGGGTCCGGTGATTGCTGCCCACGGTGGTTTAGGCACCATTGGTCTGATGTTCGTTGGCAAAACCAAAGACATCGAATAAGCGATTGAACTATCGAAACAAAAGGGACAACATGGGTTGTCCCTTTTTTATTTGTCTTTTAAGAGTTTAATTAGGATTTGATTGGTGAGGGAAGGATTGACTTTACCACCGGTTTTTTTCATGATTTGACCAATTAAAAATCCAACCGCTCGATCCTTACCTTGTTGAAAATCAATAATCGATTGAGGATTGGCAGCAAGGACTTCTTGAACTTGCTGAGTGATGTAGTGGGTATCTGAAATTTGCAACATATTCATCTTTTCGGCAAGTTGACGAGGATTGGTAGGATTGGTGATCATCACTTCAAAGAGTTCTTTCGCTTGTTTATTCGAAAGATCACCTTGGGCAATCATCGCAATCAACATCGCCATCGCTTGAGGATGAATCGGAAATTGAATCATGTTGAGATTGTGTTTGTTTAAGTAAGAGGCAATGTCACCCAGCAACCAATTCGCGTAAAGTTTGTAGTGATTTCCAATTGAGGTTAATTGATCAAAATATTCCGAAACATAAACATCTTGTGTTAACTGATTCGCATCATAATCACTTAAAGCAAATTGACTTTGGTAACGCGCTTTTTTGGTCGTAGCAAGCGGTAGAGATTGGGCAATCGCACGAGCAATCAAGTCTTGCGATAGGTCAATGGGAACGATATTCGGTTCCGTAAAATATTTATAGTCAACCGCATCTGTCTTCTTTCTCATCATGATGGTTTCTTTTTTTAATTCATCATACCGTCGGGTCTCTTGTTGAACAGGAATGCCGGCAATCAAGGACCGTTCTTGACGAGTCATTTCAACATCAATAGCCCTTTGGACATTGGCGATGGAATTTAAATTTTTAATTTCCACTTTGGTACCGAACTTTTCTGTACCCACTGGACGCACCGAAATATTCACGTCGCAACGAAGCGAACCTTCTTCCATTTTGCCGCTGGAGACTTTTAAGAATGAAACAATTTGTCTAATCGCATCGACAAAGGCTGCCGCTTGAGCCCCATTACGAATATCAGGCTTTGTAACAATTTCCATCAAGGGGATACCAGCGCGATTATAATCTACAAGCGTAAAACCTTCAAAGTGATGCTGCATTGCCGTATCTTCTTCAACATGCAGTCTTTCAATACGAATTTTAAACGGTTGATTGTCAACCATTACTTCAATCCAACCTTCTGATCCAATCGGCCGAGCTTGTTGGGTAATTTGATAGCCTTTGGGTAAATCAGGATAAAAGTAATTTTTCCGATCAAACCATAATTGAGAATCAATCTTTAAGTGCAAAGCATGACAGACTTGTATGGCATTGATGATCGCTTGGCGATTGACCACTGGCATCGTCCCGGGGTGGCCCAAATCCAAAGGAACAACAGCAGTGTTGGGTTCAGCTTTGTAAGTGACCGGGGCAGTGGAAAACATTTTGGATTGGGTTTGCATCTCTACATGGATTTCTAAGCCAATCACTGCTTCGACATTCATGCTTTTTTCCTCGTTTGAATGGAAAGATTTTTTAAACCCGTGAATTGTTCGATGACATAAGCGACCTCTAAAGTGGTAGCTTCTTCAAAAGCTCTTCCCATAATGTTAGCGCCAAAGGGCATGTTTTGTTCAAATCCTAGAGGAATCGTGACCGATGGTAGACCGGCAAAATTACCGAGAGCTAGATGTGAATCTGCAATTAAGTATTGACTCGAAAGCCGATCACTGGAATCGGTGAATTTGGGCGCAATTGTCGGAGCTGCAGGTAAGTAAATCACATCATAGGTGCGATAAATATTTTCTAAAGTCTCAACCATCATGCGGCGAACCCGTTGCGCTCTTAAAAATAAATCTTCTTGGTTTTCTTTCATCAAGACAAAACTACCGATGACAAATCGGCGTTTAATCAATTCTGAAAACCCATTGGTTCTTGCCTGCATCATCACATCTTGGTAGGTTTTACCTTGATAGCCTGGACCAAATTTTAACCCATCTAAATTTGCATTATTACTGGTGGCTTCTGCACATGAAATGGTCATATATGTTGGATAAATCGCTTGCAGTAATGAAAGGGGATAATGAATCAAATCCACTCGTGCTCCGGCTTTTTTTAATGCCTCAACCGTTTGATAAAAGCCTTGCAAGATAACGGGATTTTGAATAGAATCCATTACTTCTTGAATGATGGCAATTTTTTTACCTGCAATCGTTTTGTAAAAATGATAAACCGGTAATGGTAGATTTGAACTGGTGGCATCCTTTTCATCTTCACCACTTAATACATTCGTCAGTAAAGCTGCATCTTCGACCGATCTTGTAAAATAGGCAACATGGTCTAACGAAGGGGCAAAGGGAAATAATCCAAAACGAGAAATTCTTCCCCACGATGGTTTAAAACCAACAAGGCCAGCGTAGCTAGCAGGTTTTCTCACCGAGTCACCTGTATCGCTTCCCAAAGAAAACGGCACCATACCACTGCTTACAGCGGCAGCAGATCCTGAACTACTACCCCCAATTTGTCTTGTCTTCGTTGGATCAAAGGGATTGTATTGATAACCTTTATGACCGGTCATGCCGGTACCACCCATTGCTAATTCATCAAGGGTAGTTTTACCAATTAAAATCGCCTTTGCCTTGATCAATCTTTCATAAACAGTTGCATCATAAAGTGGCACATAACCATTGAGAATATTACTTCCGGCGGTTGTTTCAATGCCTTGGGTAGAAAAGTTATCCTTGATGACAAAGGGAATGCCCCAAAACGGTTGATGAACCTCAGGGGTCGTTAATGCCTTTGCTTGTTGGATCGCAAGATCTTCGGTAATTTTTTCAAAGGTATTCCATTGGTCTGCTTTCGCACGCTTTATCGCTTCTTCGACCAATTGCAAAGGTGTTACTTGCTTTTTTACAAGCGCTTGATGGATGTCGGAAATTGTTTGATCAAGCCAATGCATGATTATCCAACCACCTTGGGTAATTTGATTTGCCCTTCGCTGACAAATTTGGCATTTTGCGTCGCTTGCGCTTGCGTTAATGTCTTGGTGGGAACATCATTTCTGAGTTGAGTGCTATGGTTGCCAAAAGGAAAGGTCATTGGAGAAACTCGATCAACGCCTTCAATTTTGCCAATCAAAGCCATTTGTTTCAAAAGAATATCGAATTCATTGATTAGCACCTCATATTGGGTGTCGGTCATCACAAAAAGTAAGCGAGTACTAGCATCGAATAACAAGGCTTTATCAATTTTTTTCATCGGTATGATTATACCTTTTCTGCCGCCAAGATGGTTAGTAGACTGGTTTCATCCATTAATGAAACACCCAATGTTTGAGCTTTCGTTAATTTACTACCGGCATCCGTACCATAAATTAAAATATGGGTGTTTTTAGAAACACTGCCAGTAACTTTTGCCCCTAAATTTTCCAAGGTTTCGCTTAACGATTCCCGAGAATGTTGAGAAAATGAACCGGTAATCACAACGGTTTTACCAGAAAAAAAACTGGACTTTGACGATGTTGGACCGAGGTATTTTGTATTAACCCCGCTCGCAATCAATCGTTGAATCAGGTTTTGGTGGATTGGTTTTTGAAAATAATCAAGAATCGCTTGCGCGACGACGGGTCCGGTATCCTCAAGGGAAATTAAATCTTGATAACTAGCTTGGGAAAGGGCAATTAAGTTCAAAAACCTTTTTGCTAGTTGCTTTGCAGTCTTTTCACCAATTTCTTTAATTCCTAAACCAACGATTAATTTTTCGAGACTGCGTTGTTTGCTACTTTCAATTGCTTCAAGAATTAAATTAACAGACTTATCGGAGTAACCATCGACTTGCAAAAGATCTTGTCGTCTTTCTTTTAAATGGTATAAATCGGCACTAGATTGAATGTAACTTAATTCAAATAAATCCTGAATAATTTTTTCTCCTAGACCTTTGATATCCATTGCCGATTTGGAAGCAAAATGAATGACCGATTCCACATGTCTAGCAGGGCAATCAGGATTTTGACAGTAATGCATCGCATCCATTTTCACTAGCGGTTGCTGGCAAGCTGGACATTGCTGAATCATTACCACTTTGGTGGCCTGGATTGAACGTTTATGGCCAACAACTTGAACGACTTCGGGAATGACTTCTCCGGCTTTTCGAATCAGTACTTTATCACCGATGTAAAGGTCTTTAAGGTGCATAAAATCTTCATTATGTAGGGTGGCGCGGGCAATCATACTTCCAGATACACGCACCGGTGTTAACACCGCATTGGGGGTGATTTTGCCCGTTCTACCAACGGTAAAGATGACATTCTCTAGTGTGGTTTCTACGAGTTCAGGAGGGTACTTATAAGCAATTGCCCATCGGGGGGTTTTTGCGGTATATCCCAAACGCGGATGATCACGAAGTTGATTAACTTTGATGACTATGCCATCCGTATCATAATCTAAAGTTGCGCGTTTGGGTTCATATGTTTTGATAAAATCCCAAACTTGGTGAATGCCTTGAACTGCCTTCGTTTCTGGGTTCACTTTAAAACCAAGCGATTTTAAATAATGTAAAGCATCTTGATGAGAGGGAATGCCTAATTCATTCGCATTCACCACATAATATAAAAAAGCATCCAATTGGCGACTAGCCGTAATCCTTGCATCCAATTGACGGATGGAACCTGCTGCTGCATTTCGGGGATTGGCTAACAACGGCTCTCCATTTGCTAAGCGTTGGTCATTCAAGGTTTTAAATACTTTTCTCGTCATATAGATTTCACCACGAACTTCTATGGTGCGGTGATCAGGAATCGTCAAGGGAATCGATTTAATCGTTTTGATGTTCGCGGTCACATCTTCGCCGACTTCGCCATCTCCACGGGTGGCAGCATAGACCATCAAGCCTTGACGATACTCAATACTAATCGCCAATCCATCAATCTTTAATTCACAAACATATTCCATCGGTTTATCGACAGAAAGTAAATCTTTAATCCGCTTATCAAAGGCTTCGATTTCTTCTTTGCTGTAAGCATTTGCTAACGATAGCATCATGCGTGAATGATTGATTTTTTTGAAACTGGATTGTACAGAACCACCGACACGTTGTGAAGGGGAATGAGGAGAAAAGTAAATTGGATATTGGGTTTCCAGTTCAATAAGTTCCTTCATCAGTTGATCATAGGTTGCATCATCCACTGTGGATTGATTTAACACATAATACTCATGATTGTAACGATTAAGTAAGTCTCTTAAGGTTTGGATGCGCTTTGCAATATCCATATCTTTATTTTACCTTGTTTAATTTTGGATGTTGGGCAATTAGTTTTTTAACTTGATATGGATTTTCAAAGGTAATTTCGAGAATATCGTTTGAAATAATCTTGGTGACGGAACCATTGCCAAAACTATCATGGTGACAGGCATCGCCTACTTGCCATTGGATTGTGTTTTTAGAAACACTTCCAGCGGTGCTGATGTTACCTGTAGGCCGAACCACTCCTAAACGTGAAGGAGCGCTAATTGGGTTCGTCGGATTGTTTGAATCCATGGGGTTCGGTGGTAATTGATAGGCGTTCTTAAACAACAACCCTGCCTCTTTAAAAAATCGCGAAGGAATTAAATTCCCACCAATGACAAAGGAAAAATCACTGGCGCAACTCAAAGATAAGGTTTGCTTAGCTCTGGTGAAAGCAACATAACAAAGTCTTCTTTCTTCTTCTAAACCAAGATAAGCATCATCATTTAATGTACGCATGGAAGGAAAGACGCCCTCATTAAGACCGATGACAAAAACATGCTCAAATTCCAATCCTTTGGCCGTATGCACGGTCATTAATGATACAAAATTATCTTCTAGAATTTCATCTTGACTAGACATCAGAGAGATATTTTCTAGATATTGTAAAAACGTTGCTTCTTGATTTCGTTCTAGATACTCGTCTAAATCATCGAGTAAGGTATAAATGTTTTCCAGCCGTTCTTCTTCATCACTTTCTTGAAGACTTTTGATATAACCAAGGGCTTGTAAATATTGTTCTACTTCAAAGCGAAGATCTATGCCATCGGTCACCAAACGTACTTTATATTTTTCAATTGTCGTGACCATCGGTTGCAACTGAGTTTTAAGTTTAGGAGGAACATCCGCAAACATGTCCATACCTTGGGCGGTTTCGTAAAGGGATAATTTTCGAAGATTGGCAATATTTTTCAGTTGCTGAAATGTCACTTCACCAATGCCGCGCCGTGGCACATTGATAATGCGTTCAAAAGACAAATCATCTTTAGGATTGATGGTAAGTTTAAAGTAAGCAATCGCATCTTTAATTTCTTGGCGTTGATAAAATCGCATACCACCAAAGATTCTAAAAGCAATTTGTTCACGGGTTAAGGCTTTTTCAAAGGGAAGCGTTAAATAGTTTGCGCGATATAAAATGGCGATATTTCGCGGTTGTTGACCTTGCTGTAACAATCTTTTGATTCCTTGGACAACCGCATGTGCTTCTTCTTCTCGATTAAAATAACGTTGATAGGTAACATCCTTACCTTGAAGAATTTCCGTAAATAAATCTTTCTTTACGCGATGTTGGTTATGATCAATCAGTTTATTTGCCACATCAAGAATCGGTTTTGTCGAGCGATAATTTTGATTTAAGATAATCGTTTCGATGGGAAATGACTGAGTTAAATCCAAAATAATTTTAGGATTTGCACCGCGCCAAGAATAAATCGTTTGGTCAGGATCTCCCACCACATAAAGGTTTGTGTTTGCATTCATCATTAACCTAAGTAAATGATATTGAACATCATTGGTGTCTTGAAATTCATCGACAAGAATATGTTGAAAGTATTGTTGCCATTTGCTTTTGACTTCAGGAAATTTTTCAAGAACTTCAATGGATTTCATTAATAGATCATCAAAATCTAAATTCGCCATTGCTTTCATTTTCAGTTCATAACTTTCATAAAAACCCAAGCAGATTTTCTCAGTTGGAAACCGTTCATATTCAATGCGAATTTGATAAGGCAGAAGCCCTTGAGATTTTTGTTCTGCAATATAACGTAGGGCTTGTTTCACTATTTCATCACCACGACGAAAACCTTTTTCTTCGGCGATTGATTTAACTAATTTTTCTTGATCGTCATCATCGAGAATCGTAAATGCGCTTGGATAACCTAAATGGTGGATTTCTCTTCGTAAAAATCTTGCGGCAAAACTATGATAGGTCATGATTTTTAATCGCGAACCTAAATCGGGAACGAGTTGAGACGTCCGTTGTAGCATTTCTTTAGCGACTTTATTGGTGAAGGTAATCGCGAGGATTTTTTCAGGATAAACATGGTGATCATTGATTAGATGAGCGATGCGAAACGTTAACACTCTGGTCTTACCACTGCCAGCACCAGCAATGATTCTAACGTAAGGTGAGCGAGTCGATACCGCCTGCCATTGCTTTTGATTAAGTTGTGACTGAATATCCATCATTTTACTGTTTAAATTTTACCAAATTACCTTGATGAATACTATGTAAACGTGAGTCAAAAATTGGGTGAAATCAATGCTATAATCTCGTTTTTACCAATATAATTTACGCCATAATGTTCGTAATCAATTCTTAAAGTTGGAGAGGGATAAAATGGTGTTGGCGATGATAACTTTAAATCTGCAACCGCTTGGGTTCGGATCCACATTTCAATCCTAGGTAAAACCTCGACCGCGTGAGGACAATTTGGAATTAAGTATAATGTAATAACTAAGATACGCTCCTGAGGTTGGGAAAATGCTAAACTTGATTTATTGAACCAAGAACCTGTGAAACACTCAACCCAAGACCATAAGCAAATGAACATAAACGTTTTTTTCATCATGGTTAATTATGAATAGATTCGCATTCAATCATCCAAACCAAGTTCTCGCTTGGATCGCTCTCATGAGTGGAATGCAGGTGATCATCTTATGGTTAAATGTAACGCTTCCAGTCGTGGGTTATTGGTTGACGTATTTATTACCTTTTATCACCTTGATGGTATTTTTCTTTATCGACTGGAGAGGGTTCTTGATATATTCACTTACTTCGATTTTATTGGTGATGATGCTTGTTCAACCATTAATTGAGACGACGTTGTTTTATCTATTACCCTCTTGGTTACTAGGCATTGGTTATGGCATCGCCTTGAAAAAAAAAGCGAGTTTATTATCTTTATTGGTCTTCTTATCCATCATTCAATTTGCGATTCTAGCTTTAATTTACGCGCTTACACTAGAATTCTATCAACTTGATTTAGTTGCATTCATTTATCAAATCTTCAATCTGGATCGAAACACCAATGTCGTATTATTAGATCCAATTTTAATTTACGCGATTGCCTTGCTCCAAGTCTTGATTGGATTGTTATTCATCTATCCTTTGATAGAACGATTTAAGTTACCAATTCAATATCAACTTTACTTTTCAAAAAACGAACTAATCTGCTTTTATGGATTATTCATTGGCACGCTTTTATTAGTGATTTTTGTCCCGTCGCTTGCTTTTTTTGGCGTTGGCCCATTGGCGCTGTTTACGATTTATAGTTATGTTTATTTTTTTATGAAACCAGCAAGTTATGCCTTCTATTTGTTATTAATGGGTCTGATTTTGTATCCGTTTATCCATGCAATTTTTAGTTCATTCTTAATCGGTCCATATCGGATTTTTTCTGTATTATTTCTTTCCATATTTCCCATGATAATCGCCTTATTCAATTCCATCACCCAAAAGCGTGAAAATGCTTTAATATAAATGCATGGACCTGATTGTTAAATTATTTAAGCGCATCGCCTTAGGGGCTCTCTACATCGTTGCCTCACCGCTGATTGCTTTTGCATTTTGTATTTTTTTATTGTATGGATTGCTTGTGTTTTTAGGTGTATCCCTCAAATCGATCTATTTATTTTTCTCCGGTCGCGGTGTTTTTACACCGTTCCCTGAAGATCTGGTCGCGCATAAACGCTATCAATTTATGATGAAACAAACACCCAATACGCATAAAGCTGAACCGGTCGTGGCCGCTTTACCTTCAGCCTCAACAGGAACAAAATCATGATGGTTTTCACCACACCGATACCAACGATTAATCAACGTTTAGAGCTATTGTATTTATTAATCGCTTTAGTTTTATTGGCATTAGCCTTGGTGGGTGGAATTGGTTGGATATTTGAGACTTTAATCAAAAAATATGGTGATCAAGTGGATGCGGAAACTTGGAAAATATACGAAACGAGAACGGTGAATACACCCAAAGAGTTCGCCAAGATTGCTTATAAAAAAAGTCATCGTCAAGCATTCAAGGATTATTTTTGGGCCCTCCTCACGATTGCTTTCATGCTCGGACTACTTTATGGGTATATGGCCTTAATGAATGATCCAACCTTAATCGCCGATCTCTTTAACTATGAAACCCGTGGCTTTAATACGATTTTTCCCATCTTTGACTGGGCAAACATTCCCACGAGTGAATTCTTTGGTTTGCATATCATTTCAGACTGGCCAACATTATTAAATGTACCAAGATTTGTCCCTGAAGCGACCATCTCTTATGTTATTTTCCTCTTAACTATTTTCGGTAGCTTATTGTTAACGCGAGCCACGCTTGCCTTGATCGGTCGAACCTTAAGAATTCAAAATAAACGTAACCAAATCTTTATGAAAAATTTAGATGACGTGGCCAAGAAACTTTAAGTATTTAATAACCGTTCAACGTAAGCGATGATTTGGGTCACCACATAAATAGCAAGGCCAATATTGACAATCCATATAAAAATAGTCATGCGTCTTAAAGACGTTTTTTTTCTTTCGTAGGCCTCTTTTTCAAGGTCTTGTTGAATATTTTCTTCTAACGGTTCTTCAAACATAAGTTGAAATTAGTATAACAAGGACCCAGGGGTTCTTGGATAAGGTTGAGTATCACGAATATTATTAACACCAGTTAAGTACATTAATAATCGATCAAAGCCGATGCCAAATCCAGCATGAGGGACGCCGCCATATTTACGTAAATCTAAATACCATTCTAAACCCGCTTTATTACCATGCTCGATCATTTTCTTTTCTAGTAAATCAAGACGTTCTTCTCGTTGAGACCCGCCAACAAGTTCACCAACTTGTGGAACCAGTAAGTCACAAGCAGCTACCGTTTTTCCATCGTCGTTTAAACGCATATAAAAGGCCTTAATTTCTTTAGGGTAATTAATAATAAAAACCGGTCCCTTGGCAATGGTTTCTGATAAATACCGTTCGTGTTCGGTTTGTAAATCCATGCCCCATTGAATATTTTGATAAGCGAATACAACTCCATTTTTGACCGCTTTTTGTAGCGCAGTAATCGCTTCCGTATAGGTCATCCGTTGAAAAGGTTTTTGGCGAACCGCTTGTAAACGTTGGACAAGGGTTGTATCGATGAATTGATTAAAGAATGCCATTTCTTCTGGGGCATGCTTAAAGGCATAATCCAAACAATATTTAACACAATCTTCGATCAGATTCATGTCGTCGTTTAAATCGGCAAAAGCAATTTCCGGTTCAATCATCCAAAATTCCGAAGCATGGCGTGAGGTATTACTCGGTTCTGCACGGAAAGTAGGACCAAAGGTGTATACATCTTTAAAAGCCAAGGCAAAGGCCTCAACATGAAGTTGGCCCGAGACGGTTAAGGAAGCCGGCTTATTAAAGAACTCATTCGGTTTCTTTTGATCGACAATCGCTTGAAACACTTGTCCGGCACCTTCGGCATCGTTACCGGTAATGATCGGTGTATGCACATAGACAAAATCACGATCTTGAAAAAATTGATGAATCGCCATGGACATCACAGAACGTAAGCGAAACATGGCGGTAAAGGTGTTGGTTCGAGGTCTTAAGTGGGCAATCTCTCTTAAAAAATCAAACCCATGTCTTTTCTTTTGTAATGGATAATCTTCAGGAGCATCGCCAACGACTTCAAAGGATTCTACCACCACTTCAAAAGGTTGTTTATTGGTGGGCGTTAAGTGAACTGCACCCTTGATGGAAATTGCTACCCCAGTTCCACATTTGCCGAGGCTATCAAATAATTTTCCTAAAGTTTGGTGGTAGACCAATTGCACATTTCGAAAGAAACTACCATCATTTAATTCAATAAAACCGATGGCACCATTTTGCCGATTGGTGCGAATCCAACCAGATAAAATCACCGGCAATTGATCCTTGAGTGTTTGCGTTTGTGCTTGGCGATAGAGGGCGCGAATGTGATGAGTTTGTTTCATATGCATTTCCTATTTAGTTTGTAAGGTTATTATAGCGTATTTACTTTTGACTGCTTGCTTGAATTTCCCAAGAAGGATCAACCCCAAGACTAAGGGAATCAATCATACCTGCCTTGAGCATTTCACCACCCAATAAAGCAATCATCGCGCCGTTGTCAGTGCAAGCCCACGTGGGAGGAAAAATAAAAGGAATGTTGGTTTGTTGAGACAATTGATTCGCTTGCTTGCGTAATTCCCGATTAAGAGAAACCCCACCACCAATGATGACGGATTTCACCGGATAGGTTTTTAAGGCTAATTGCAGTTTATCGATTAACGTTTGGATGACGAGCTTTTGAAAATCAAATGCTAAGTTATGTTGGTTGATAACCCTTTTTGCTTGTTGTTCTTTTTGAATTAAACTTTGAACGGCGGTTTTTAATCCAGAATAGGAAAAATCAAAGGCGCCCGTTGCCTTGGGTAAAGGCAACTTATATTGGCTGGTACCAGATTGGGCTAATTGATCGATTATGGGACCACCTGGATACCCTAAACCCATCATCCGCGCCACTTTATCATAGGATTCACCAATCGCATCATCTTGCGTTTGTCCAATTAATTCATATTGTAACGGACCAGGCATATAGACCAGTTCTGTATGACCACCACTGACAATTAAACCTAAAGCAGGATAAAGAATTGGTTGAATAAATCGCGCTGCTTCTAAGTGGGCAGCGTGATGATGCACCCCGATTAAGGGAATGTTTAAACTTGCTGCAAGCACTTTCGCGGTTTGCAAACCAATGTGTAAAGCACCAATTAAACCTGGGCCACGCGTTACCGCAATCGCAGAAATTGACTTCAGTGATATGTTCGATTCTTTTATTGCAGTTTGTAATACATAACCGATATTTTCTGTATGCAATCTTGAAGCCAGTTCTGGAAATACCCCACCAAATGCTTCATGCTGTTTAATTTGGGATGCGGTCACATGACTGAGAACCTTGGTATTGGAAACTACCGCGATCGAGGTTTCATCGCAAGACGTTTCAATTCCTAAAATATATGGGTGGGTCATAAACGCATCTCCATCAACCAGGCATCTTCGCCATCGGCATAATAGCGCGATTTTTTAATTAATTTTTTAAAACCATGTTTCGCATAAAGTTTTTGAGCAATTTGATTACTTACTCTCACCTCGAGGGTAATCGATTCACATCCGGCATGTTTGATGCGTTCAAGTGCATCCATGAGGATTACGTTTCCGATGCCTTGTTTTCGCAGCGTCGGTAGTACAGCAAGGTTGTTAATTTGTGCTTGTTGAAAGGTGATCCAAAAATCAATATAACCCACCACATAACCTTCGGCTTCGGCGACGAAAACAAACGCATAAGGATTTTGTTTAAGTTCATATTGGAAATGCGTTTCGGTCCAAGGCGATGAAAAAGAAAGATTTTCAATCTTGAGAATCATGGATAAATCTTCGATGTTTGCCGGGCGAATCTTCATAAGAGATCCTTTAAATAAAGTGGGTTTAACATTTGCACATCTGCTAATGGTGATAATTGTGGATACATTTCATTTAAATGCTTGAGAATGAGGGCAGGTTGGCCCAGCGCAGTTTCAACGCTCATCGCTTTCGTATGAGGGAATTGCCGTTGTAAGGAGGGCAGATCTTTCTCAACAACAATCTTGGGTGGCATGACAATATGATGCCCCTGATAAATACCAACATATCGTCTTCCGCTACGAGCATCGAGTGAGATCATCACTTTTGATTCATAGGCAAACATATGTAATGTACTAATGGGAAAAACGCGTAAGGGTTGAAGCAAGGCCAAGGTTTTAATCAAGGTTAAGGCAAGGCGGACGCCTGTAAATGACCCTGGACCATGACCGACCATCACATCCGTGATATCGAAAAGTTCAAGGTTAAATCTTTTCAAAAAACTTAGGATGCGAGGCAACATGAACTCTGCATGATTGCGATCCATGACTTCAAGATGATGACCGAGCACCATTCGTTCTTGCATGAGTCCCAAAAAGAGTGTTGGTGTACTCGAATCTAAGACAAGGATATGAGAAGCTTTCATCTGTTTTTGGTTTCCATTTCAATCAAGCGCTTTTCATTAGCTTTTAAATGTAGAGAAAGGTGTATGGTATGTTTGGCATCCGGTAAACGAGCGAGTTTTTCAGGCCACTCAATCATCGTGATGGTATCGTCACCCATTTCATCTTCTAGACCAAAGGATGAACTTTTCTCCAATCGATAGGCATCAACGTGAAGTAATCGCCCCTTGATACGATCAAGCGGATAAACTTTCATGATGGTAAAGGTGGGAGAAATAACCCGTGTTTGCACACCTAACTGCTTTGCCATTTCTTGAATCAAGGTGGTTTTACCAACGCCTAACGGTCCTTTTAACGTCACCAAGGTTCCTAGAGTTAATAGCGGCATTATCGTTTGAACAAATGGTTTCAAATCTTCTAGATGAGGAATTTCAAAAGACTTTTTCATTAGAATAAAAATTTCTTTTCCTTGATAAATTGTTGAAACAATTCTTGAATGCGATGCATTTGAAAAGGATAATCACGGTCTTGTAATTTCTTCAATAACAACGCTGCTGAATGAATCAAGACGTCTTTAAGTTCGGAAGAATATTGATAACGGATACTATGTTTTTCAAATTCTCTTTCATCCAAACTCATGATGTAACCGTCAGGAAATAATTTGTAGTCTAAATCATAATCAATGTATTTTAAGATGCCGCGATCGAGTAAAGTTGGCGAAGCAATGTTCACATAAAAGACGACACCACGATCTTTAATCATCCCAATCACATTAAACCAATCATGCTTACTAAAAAAAGAAATCGCAGGTTCTTTAGAAAACCAGCGTCTACCATTGGCTTCTGTAACTTTGGTTTTATGATTTGCAGTGATAAAAAAATCCTCATCTTCGAGTAGAACATAATTACGTTCCCAACAACGATGTAAGGAACCATCATGTTTATAACTTTGAATTTTTAACCAACTACCTTTAACTGACATTTTTACCTTTTAACATCGTAAATTATAACATTTTTTGCATGGTTAATTTGCGGATGACCATCGGTAAATTTGAAAAATATAAGGGGATCATTACCAGTAAACTGATGCCATAAGATGGTAATAAATAGGCTATATTATAAATCCAAGATCCAAGCCAATCGACTTCAAAATAAAGAACACCACTGATCACATGCATGCTCAGTCGCCAAATAAATGCCAGTGTAAACGTGAGGATAAACAGGATGAAACTCTTATATCCTTGACGATCTAAGATGGTTTTGCGAAAGATAGAAATGATGATAAAACCGCTTAATGCTAAACCATAATCAAATAAATAATAAACAAAATATCCATCAAAAATTGAACTTAAAATACCAAAGACAATCGCAATCGCAAACCATGTTTTCCACCATGAAAAAGATAGTGCAATCAAAACAAGGCCAACCATCGCAAGATTGATGGATCCGCCATTCGCTTGTTGGTAAACCTTAAACACAAAGTCCAAGATCAACGTGATACCTACCAACATACCGATGAAGACCATTTGCCGAATACTCAGCCTTAGATTTTTCATTGGATAACCTCCTTGAATAAAAAAATCCTTGGCTAGCAAGGATAAGAAAACGTTGTTACGTTCCTACGCTAGCATTACCTAGATCAGGTTCGGTCGGTGTGAAACGCACACCCTCTCAGCCAAGCTCACTTAGCTCCCGTTAAAATTAATATACCAAAAATAAACTTTACCTGTTAGACCAATGAATGGGTTTTAGGTTCTTAGATTCCAGCCAAGCATTGGTTTTGGAGAAGTGCTGACTACCAAACCATCCACCGCGATTGGCAGATAAGGGTGACGGATGGTGGGCGAGTAGGTAAGCATGATTGGGGTGCGTTATCCACGATTGATAACCTTTAGCCTGGCCTCCCCAAAGTAAATACATGATCGGTTGTTCAAGAGTTTCTAAAAATTGAAAAACATGTTCAAAAAAAACATCATAACCAATATGTTGGTGGGATAAAGGTTTAGAATCCTCTACGGTTAATAAGCTATTAAGTAAGAGCACGCCTTGTTTTGCTAAATAAGTTAAATCACCGTTTTGAAAATCCATGTTAACTTTTAAGTCTTCAGATATTTCTTTGTAAATATTGATGAGACTGGGAGGAAGTTTCATCCCTGGATTCACTGAAAAAGCAAGACCATTAGCTTGTCCCGGTTGATGATATGGATCTTGACCAATAATGACAACTTTTAATTGATCTACAGGACAGAATGCAAACGCTTGATACATGAGTTGCCTTGGGGGATAAACGAGCTTTTCTGCATAGGCTCGATCTAAGAATTGTTTTAAAGATAAGGCATAAGGTAAGGTCTTTTCTTGATTAAAGAAGTTTTGCCAATGAGTTTTCATCTCACCTATATCTTACTAAAAACATAGAAAAGGTGGGATTTTTGTATAATAAATGTAATGAAATCCTGTTTCTTCTTATTTAGTCATCCTGCCCCTTATAAGATCAATCTCTTTAATGGCTTGGCAAAACATCTTCGTTTAACGGTATTTTTTGAACGGGAATTGTCTGGATATGCCAAAGCGCAATATCTTGCAAGGGAGCAATGGAAATTTCAATATCGGATGTTAAAAGGCATCAAGATTGGCCAAGAAAATCATCTATCCTTTGAAGTGCAACGCCATTTAAAGCAGCATCGATATGACTACGTGATTATCAATGGTTATTCTTCTTTGACAGAAATCCTCACCATTCTTTTTCTACAAAAACATCAAATCCCTTATTATCTGTATGTCAACGGTGGTGTCATTCGCAAAGACGCCCCTTGGAAGTTTGCCTTAAAGAAAAAACTGATTGCTGGAGCAATCGGTTATATTGCACCAACCGCGATGATTGATGATTATTTAGTGCATTATGGGGCAAAAAAAGAACATATCCACCATTTCCCTTATAGCACGATTTTTCAAGAAGAAATCCTGAAAAAACCACTATCAATCCAAGAAAAAATGGAATTAAAAAAAACCATCGGACTGCCATTAACTGGCAAGATTTTGATGTCAATTGGTCAGTTTATACCGAGAAAAAATTTCATCACTTTAATCCGAGCTTGGACAAAAATACCCAAGCAATATCATCTGATCATTGTCGGTAATGGCCCTTTGGAAAAGACTTATCAACGGATGATACGCCTTTACAAACTTTCGAACATAACGATCAAACCCTTTCAACCGAAAAATTTATTGCTTTCGATGTTACGTGCAAGTGATGGATGCATTCTTTTAAGTAAAGAAGATATTTATGGTCATGTGGTGAACGAAGCCTTATCACAAGGCATTCCTGTCTTAAGTTCAGATGCGGTCATTTCGAGTAAAGTGTTAATTCAACAAGGTGTTAATGGTTACCGAATATCGTTAGCGTCAATGCATACTTTTCCAAAAAAACTTGAACAATTGCTGCATATTCAAAATCCTGAAGCAAGTTTAAAAATCGCCAAAGATAATACGATCGAATCAATGATAAAGGCCCATTTAAATATTTTTGGCATCCCATCATGAATAAATATGTCCTCTTAAGTTCTGTTTTACCTTCGGTGGTTTTTCAATCAAGAATCGATGCTGGTGAGATCATCAATCCAAGCCATCAATTATATTTTTCGAGATGGATCCAAAGTATGGCAAAACATACAGCCATACAAATCATTTGTCTTCCGCCAACTCAAACAACAACTAAACTTTTTTGGAATGCAGAATCGATTCATCGCGATAATCAACAAGTTTATTTTCAGTTTGCCCACCCAAATCAACGCTTTTTAAAAGCCTTATGGCTATCATCGGCTACGCATCGGTATATCCAAACGTTATTAAAATCAACATCGGATTTAATCTATCTATTTGTTGATGGCAATAGCGCTTTAGCGGGACACATTGCAAAACGGTATCGCCTTCACCGTCGCATTCGCACGATTGGTATCTTCACCGATAGTCCTGCGCAATTAACCGGTATCACGAAACGACAAGCAAAACGATGGTTGAAATTGCATCAAGATCACCATGCTTATATTGGGATTACCGAACCCTTACTTTCCTTGTTTAATCCAAAACAAAAACCACAATTACTGATACCAGGGATTGTTGAGCCAGCCATCGGGGCAAAGCAACATCCTCGACCTTATGTGTTTTTTTCAGGAGCGCTCTACAGTCGCTATGGCATTGATGCCTTAATCAAGGGATTTTTACAACTTCATGATAAAAAACTTGATTTACTCATCGCCGGATTTGGGCCCGAAGCAAGTATGATTGAACAATTAAGTCAACAACATCGTCAGATAAAATTTTTAGGATTATTATCACCGATTCAAGCGAGGAAATATCAAGCTGGTGCGTATGTTAATGTGAATCCACGTCCAGTTGATGCTCCATTAGATGCTGTGGCAATCCCTTCAAAAGTGCTGGATTATATTGCTTCGGGTGCCCCAACCTTGACAACCCGCCATCCATTTTTTGAACAATACTTTCATCAAAATTTACAATGGATTGAAGATGCTTCTGAGGATGGAATTCGCGTTAGTTTAAAACAGTTTTTCTCTTTGGATTATAGTTTGATCCAAACCAAAGCTATCCAAGCAAAAACAATCGCGATTGAACAATTTGGGATTGAAACCACGGGTCAACGCTTATGGTTTTGGATTAATTCATTAAAGTGATTGACAAGCGTTTCACAAGCTTTATCTACGGAGTACATCGCCGCATAATGTTCTTGATGTTGTAATCGAATCGCTTCTTTTTTTTCTGAATCCAACTTTTTAATTTTTTTAATCAATTGCGAAAGATTAGCAAATTTAGCCTGCAAAATAAAGTTCGGTTTAAATTGTTTTAAAATGGCTAAACCATCCCCTTGTAAGTATCCCATGATTGGATGACCGAAGGGGAGATATTGGATGAGTTTATGGGGAATGGTTTTGCCAACAATCCCTGGGGTTTGTAAACCAACATAAAAAGCATCAGCATCAATTAAAAATTTACCGAGATTTTCCGCTGTTTGATGTGCATAAAAATGAATGCGAGATTGTAATTGCCAGGCATTCACTAGATTTTTTAAGGTTTGTAATTGCCGACCTTCACCAATGATATGAAGGTGATCTTGATGACCAGTTCGTTTCCAAGCTTGAATTAAAGGTTTCAGTTGTTGAATCGTGCCAATATTGCCTGCATAAACTAAATGAAATCCATCTCCATAATCAATTTTTTCTTTACCAACGGTTTCAATCAGTGCTGGTTGAACAAGCGCTTTTGCGGCAACTTGATTTTGATCGACGATATTTAAAAAGTGTTTAAGGTAACTTGGTGATCCAACCACGATCCGATGAATTTGACGGTAGATGGCAAGACTCCAGTGCTTTAGAATGCGATAAAGAATGCCCGTAGGATTTAAAATCGGTGACACCAATAAGGATTCTGGCCATACATCGACTGCATAAAGTAAATGCGGAATTTGATGCTTTCGAGCATAGCGGATGGCTGGGGCAATAGACATTAATGGGGATAAGGATACTGACATCACCACATCAAAACGACCTGGAAGTTCGTGGATGTCATGCATCGCGGATTGATAAAAAGTGGCATAATTCATGAAAATGCTAAAAAAGCTTCGTTTTCTAGCAAAAGTTCTAACCCGATGAATATTCACCCCACTGATAATTTCATCGGTAATTTTTTGATAATCTTTGGGAACCTCACCAAAGCCATATTGAGGTTTACTTGTTAAAACCTGCACGCGATGCCCCAATTTGACTAAACCTTCACAAATATTGGTGATGGCAAAGCTTTCGGGATAGTAATATTGCGTGACGACTAAAATTCTCATCTTACCGACATTATAAACGATTCGCTATAATAGAGATAATGACGACAAATCGTGCGCTTCCCAAAATCCTCAGGTTATGCTTTACGCCTTTTCGTTGGTGGATGATTCGTTTTTTACCAACCACGTATTTAAAATGGCAATATCGCTATATCACCGGTAAACGATTGAATCTAGAATCCCCGACGACCTACACAGAAAAATTACAAATTTTACGGCATTTTGTTTTTCCAAAAGATCCGCTAGTGATGCGTGGCAGTGATCGGGTTGCGGTTAGAGAAATGCTGAAGGAAAAAGGCTTAAAAGCGTACTTGATTCCTAGTTATGGTGTCTTTGATCGATTTGAAGATATTCCCTGGAAACGTTTACCAAAACAATTTGTCATCAAGTGCAGTCATGCTTCGGGTTTTAATCGCATCATCTTGGATAAAAAGTTGGCAAATTATCATCAACTCAAACGCCAATTCAAACGTTGGCTGAAAACGGATTATGGCTTAAAGACTTTAGAAAGGCATTATTCACCAATCCCTAGAAAAATCATCATCGAAAAATATTTAGGGTTAGAAACCAGTTTACCGATTGAATATAAAATTCATGTCTTTCATGGTCAAGCCAAGTACCTTTATGTGGTAACCGGCCGTGGTTCAGACATCCGTTATACACACTTACTCACCAATTGGACCCAATTCCCTGGGGCCCAATTTAATGGATGGCGTAGTGCCGATTACCCAATTGTGGAACCTCCTCAATTTCAAGCGATGCTTCAGTTAGCAGAAAAACTCGCAACCCCTTATCCTTTTGTACGTGTTGACCTTTATAACATTGAGGGAAAGATCTATTTCTCTGAGTTGACCTTTACCCCCGCTAAAGGTACATTGAAACTAGCCGATGATAAAGTTGATACGCTGATGGGAGGATGGTTAACCCTTGATCAAGAAATCATTTCATAACTTATGGCTTTGGCTTGCCTCTAGCGTTCTTTTAACCGCTTGTGGAGCGGATGTGGCTGCGGTTTATGACCGGAGTGTTTACCACACGAATGCGTTTGAAAATAATTTTTATGTTGATGAGGTTTTAATCACCACTTTTTCTCCAAATCACATCACGGAAGTGCAATCGAGTTTCAATTATGATGCCTCGCAAGTTAGTCAAACCATTCCTACGACAAATGATGATCCCAATGGTGATCAATTTGCCCTTAGGCAAAAATTAAGTCTTGCATTACCGGATGTGAGTTATGGTATTGAGTCTAAATTATTTGATGGCATTCTTTATTGCACCGATGCACAACGATTATCAAAATCACGCCTTCAACTTCGTCCATCGGGCATAGGTTATGTTTTCCCCTCACCGCTAAAACATTCGGAAGCACAGACGATTGGCTTGTTTATGAAAGCGGGTGCTGATACCAATGCAGGCGCGGAACACATCCGTGACTTAAACGTGGAATTTACATTGTTTCAATCATCCGATAATGGCATCGTTGCAATTGACATTCATCTCGAAATCACTGATTTAGTGACCGCATTTTTTCCAGGGTATTATCAAATTACTTTACCAGCGAATACTTTAGAAGGGACGATTGGTTTTGGGTTTCGATACACGATTGTCAATCCAATACCTGCTAATAATCTAGAAGCATTTACTGGGATTTTCCTTTACGAAGTGCTTTTCCCTTCTTCAACTTTTTAACGGAGACATTCGCAGACGTTTGGGAACGTGTCTGGGCATGTTCAATTTTCATTTTTTTATCGAGGTTTAAGAAACCGACAAACGGATCGGTCATTAAGGTGCCCATGAGGAAAAACATCACCAGCCAAAGCGGTTCATCAAACATCAGTCTTGGCGTTCCCCGTTCAAGTTCTCGAACCCAAGGATAAAGTTGGGTACTAAAAGTTTGATATAAAATAAACGCGACTATCACAAAAATGATGGTCATTTTTAATCTGTTTTCCACTTGTTTTTCTTGACTAAATTGAAGCAATTGATTGAAATAAAAGACACCGATTAATATCAGACCAACGAAGGCAAAAATACCACCTTGATGCAAAGTATCAAATACCATCGAGTATGTCGTGGTTCGATATTGGCCATTGACAATAATTGGAGCGAAACCACCAAAGGGATGATCCAACATACTTCTTAACACGGATTGATATCCTTCGATGATTGGAAAATCCAAAATCCGTTCAAGTGGAGCGAATTGTTTTACGAGCGTACCCAAACCCAAAACATCAAAGGCGTCAATAAAAAATAATACCACCATGAAACCAACGAACGTGATTGTACTATAAACGATCGGGCGAATAAGATTTGCTTTTTGTTGCCACCAAGTTGGTAACCTTCCCATGATCCAGGAACTCAATGCAATCAACAACCAAACCACCAGCGGAATGACAGTAGGTAAAAATATCATACCCAGGAGAGAAACAAACGAGGGAAACATCCACCATAAGTGCTGCCGCCATTGCTGGAACAGTTCTTTTGGTTTTAAGAGGAATCTAGCATGCGCTAATAAAGGCATCGATAACAAGGTCAAATAAAATTCCATATAAGCAACTTTAAAGGCAACAAATTCAAGGCCAATTAACCACTTCACTTCTTCACTAACCAGATAAACTTCACCATCTACATAGATGACTTGTCCGGCAAAGAAAAATCGATAAAACGGAAGATAACGATAAAGCGTGTAAAAAAGATTGATGGCAACCAATGCTGTTAAGCCAAAGAGAATCGGTTTAAAAATGGAAGCATAAGATAGGTGGTAATATTTAACCGCAAAAAAACCGCTTAGATAGACCCCAGAAAAACCTAATGCCAGTAAACCATTTCTCAACCATGATCCCGATTCCAAATACAATGGAGAAATACCCATAAATATAGTAAAAATCATCATGCTTGTCAGCATTAACCCAAGGTCGGTTTTTTGATGATCGGAGAGTTTTGCATAATGATAGATCAACAATATCAATCCAAGCGTAAGGCCGATTAATAAATATACAGAGGGAATGCCTAAAAATTGAAAACCAACCAAGCCTAACATCTGCATAATCCAAAGTGAAAGTAATTTTTGTCGCCGGTTTTGCCCCAAGTCTTTTTTACCAATACGCGCCATGTTCCACCTTTTCTGCCCCTAATGGTTTTTCGCTAGGGCGAATCCAAGCATTCGTGAGATATTGATTAACATGCGTTCGTTTTTCCCATCTTTTTCCCATGATGCCAAACATGGTTTGAGTTGCCCCTCCCGTTTGGATTGCTTGACGACCCATCGTTTTGACAAACCAGCATAAATGCGATCCATACGCCCCAGCACCAATGAGGGCAATATCAAAATCATGCTTCATGATGTCAACTTTCATTGCATCCAAGGCTTCAAACCAATTGGCATAACGTTGATCGAATTGATCGCCGATCGTTTGCACAGCTTTGACCGTCATTAACTCAAAGTTAGGCATCACACCTTTGGGAAAAAGTTGATCTCTCCGTTGATATTGTATGGCGATATCATTTGCAAACGGTGAGACGACTAACACGCGTTTGCCTTCTAGGGATTGAATCCAATCACCGCGAAGCGGTTCAAAGGATTCATATTGAATGACAAACGGCGATTGAAAATATCGTTGATACATATACGCTTCCATATGAATGCCGGAAACCCCGAAAATATCAGTTTTTTTCGCTTCCTTCATAAAATGTTTCGCGTAATAAGTTAACGATTTATCATCCGTGGGAAAAAAACCAGCGTTATTTTTCATACTCCATCTGACAATCGGTTTAAAAGTATCTTTAATACCGAGTAGGATCTTTTCATAATTATGAATCGCGCCCATTTCCACTGCACCAATCCGAACTGCAGCAAATGGTTCACCCTTTTCAATCAAAGTTTTTAAAACCTGATTGCCTTTTGCAAGGGTGATTTTTCGATGTTGCAGAAAGCGATTGGTGGGAGGCTTAATTCGAAATAATTTCCATAATAAAACATGAATCACGTTTTTGAGAAATGCTCGATAATAAGCATAACGTTGAAGTGGTAAAAAAGATTTCGATGACATTGACTCTATTATACAAATAAAAAACCGAGGTTGTTGACCTCGGTGATGATCGCTGACTTATTTAACTTTTACTTTTCTTAAAATGGCACGTTTTATTAATCCATTTTCATAAACAAACTTTGGACTACCCTTTAATAATGGCCGAACGTATCGTTTCATCAAGGTACCAGCACCATGTACGTCCATAACCCATTCTGGTGAGAGTTTCTTTTCGACGTTGGCAATTTTGTTTAATTTTTGTAATTTAAAACTCACTTTATAAGGTTCATCACTCTTGCGGGAAATGACCACCATTGAGTCGGTTTTGCCTTTGACAGCTTTCTTTACAGCGATGGCGGAAACTTTAATTGCTTCTTTAGAATCTACCAAGGTGATGTATTGCGCCGCAGCCCGTTGCATTAACGAAAATTCAATCGGACGGGTACTATAACCAAAACGTTCTTTGACGATTTGGGCTAATTGGTAAGCAACTCCACCCATTTGCATGTGGCCAAATCCATCCACTTCTTTGCCTTGATGTGGCATTTGCGCAAGAATGCCTTCAGAAATAACAAAGAGACCCTTTTTCTTTTTTTCATAAACTTGTTTGACTTCTTCCAAGAAGGTTTCTAAATTAAAGGTATCTTCAGGTAAATAAATGCGATCGGCTTTAACTTCACCTTCTAAAAGCGCAGCAACGGCAGTTAACCATCCAGCGTTACGACCCATCACTTCGACAATTGCCACTTTACCTTTGTTGTAAACCAGGTTATCAATCGCTACATCTTGTAAGGTTTGTAGGACAAATTTAGCAGCAGAAGGGAATCCCAAACAATGATCGGTGTTCGCTAAATCATTATCGATGGTCTTAGGAATACCAATAACGTTACAATCAAAACCTACTTCTTTCATTAACTTTGATAACTTATGGCACGTATCCATCGAATCGTTACCACCATTCACAAGTAAGTAACCAATATGATATTTTTTTAGTGTGGCTAGAATTTTTTGATAGTCAGGGTGATTCACATCACTACTTAATTTATAACGAGCGGTTCCTAAAATTGCACCTGGGGTTTGCGGTAATAATGCAACGGTCTCCTCTGATTCTTGTCTTAAATCAATTAAATTATCATTCAATACACCCTCAATACCATATAAGGAGGCGTATATCCCACCAATTTCTGAATGCTTCTTCGCTTCTTTAATCACGCCATATAAGGATGTGTTGATCACCGAAGTCGGTCCACCGGATTGAAAATAAAGTAGATTTTTCATCGTTTGACTCCTTTTTCCAAATGTATTATATCAAGATACATTTATGGATATCAAAAAATGATGAAAATAGTTAATAGATGTTAACTGTTGCACTATTTACAAAATAATCTATACTAATTTTGCACTAACTATATTGTTAAGTTAAGGCAGTGTTCCGAGGGGGCTCTTCTATGGCAAATCATCAAAAAAAATTTTTAACCAGTAGTTTATTGGTAGTGACCGCAGTTGGTGTCATTTTTTCTCAATCTTCAACTTTTGATGAAGCAACAGAAGTTAGCGCTGCCTCTTTAACGTTTACCATCACCCCATCAAACTTTCCCAACGTCAGCACGAGTACAGCAAGCACATCCGAAGTGTTAGGTTCAATTACGGTTTCTGGCGTTCAAATTGATTTGGGTGTTAAGAATGCGGTTCGAAATACTGCGGGAACACCAAACATTGAGCTAGCACCAAATGCCTCTGCTCTTTATAATATTAATCCACTTCCTGGAACCATTAGTTCTATTGTGATTACACAAAAAACTGGTCAATCCAACACTCTACATGTTGGTAGCACCTCGAGAATTATCAATGCTACTGCAGCAAACTATACGGTCGTTTCTGGAACTTCTGATGGTAGTGCAACAGTTTCTAGCACTTCACAAACATTTGACTCTTCTACTTTTGCCATTCTTGGAACGGGGACTAACTTGTCCTACTTCGCTTTTCTCCCGACGGGTGGAACGAACAGTCAAATTGAAAGTATTGCCTTTAATATGACCGTGGCAGATGTCGTTGCCAATAACGGACAAACCTATTCGTTTGCCGTCGACTTCCTTGCGACCACCGACAACAAGCAAGGTGCTTGCACTGAAGCAGGTCTTAGTTGGTCTACATTAGAAACACAATATAACACCTTAACGGAAGCTCAAAAAACAGCTTTTAGAACGGACACCACTGATCCAGAAATCGTTGCCGCGAGAACACGTTATGTATATTTAAGAACAATCGACGCTACGCTCAATAACTTCGCATCTCTTTAATTTCATCAGTTTTAAGGTATTTTCCTTTATTTCCTTTATAATGACTTATGTGAAAAATAATAAGATTATTTCTGTTGGCGTTTTTTCAAAAGCGACTTCCGTACCCGGTCAAGGTGTAGGCGCAGCCTATATTGAGCAACTTAATTTAATTCAACAATCTAAGAAACTGAATGTGGTTTTAAAAGGAACCGGAAAGCTCGATCTTATTCATATTCATACCGTTAACTTTCGATATTGGCTTGCAATGTTATTTATCAGTATTCCTAAAGTGGTGTATGTCCATTTTTTACCCAGTACGCTAGGCACTTCGATTAAATTAC
>JACCDP010767337.1_pt1 | contig 31893 bp, 37 predicted proteins | sample 7445841 | NCBI WGS metagenome assembly JACCDP01 (sample SAMN15323441, study PRJNA562643) | freshwater metagenome | isolation source: river surface water | place: USA:Blue River Watershed | collected 2017-08-17 | reverse complement strand
TGTACAACTGATCAAGATGAAATAAACGGAAAATGTTATGAACGATGCAGGGAGGGATTTTCTGCAGTTGGAGAGAATTGTTATGAAATATGTAAATCAGGTGAAAGAAGCGAAGGTCTTTCTTGTATCACTTCTGATGGTAAATCACGTACTGTTATGAATTATAGCAGAAACCCGATCACTACTGTAACAAGTGAACAACCAAAAGAAGACATACAATGTGATACCGGATATGAACCATTTTCGGAATTTTGTGTAGAAAAATGTAAAGATGGATTTACTAGAAGTGGATTTATGTGTATGGGCCAGTGCCCATCAGGTTTCCGGAGTCTCGGGATTATGTGTGGAAATGAAACTGAAACTGTAATGAAAGAATCATATTTTTCAAATTCTAAATTTGCAAAAAATAGAGATACATCGAATGTATTGTCGTGCCCAACCGGATACACAATAAACGGAGCTGCTATGTGTATCGAAGATTGTCCATCTGATCATGTTCTTCGTGGTGCATTCTGTGTCGAAAAATGCAGTTCAGGTGAAACGGATCTAAATACGATGTGTCTAAAGGGACAAGCATTACGTAAGAAACGAATTTCAGTACCACGTATCTCAACTGTACCTATTAAAACAACAAACGTCATCTAATAATATGACTGTTGTAGTTCATCCGTGGTACGAGGTCAATGGTCGAAAATACATTGATCTCGAACTTGATGGAATCGTTCGACGAGTAAAAATACCATTTCGGTATAACCGTGTCATGTGTCAAGTTTCTGGAATCGTGCCTATACAGTCAATCCCACCTGGAACTCGTGTCGAATGTACAGTCGAAAATGTCATGGGTCATCTTGTTTTAAGGTCTATACGACCACTGTAATACGATTTCCGACCCGAACCCGTGTATCGATATGTGCAGGAATTGGATCAGTATAGTTCCACCCCTCTGGAATATCCTGAATCAAAACAAACGATGGTGTCACCTTTTCCACCTCGACGTAATCATTGGGGGCCATTGAGTCAAGTGAACGTCCACATGTAAGCTCATTGAGAGTCTCGGACATCATCATCGCCCCGGTAACAGGATGAGGACTCTCAAGCAATTGGAAAACATCCTCTGGTTTAAACACAGCTTCGGGATTGATACACATGTATGCATCAAAATCCTCAGAGCACGCCTTGAAGCACTCAGCGCGCGTCTTTTGCTGGCTCACCATTATTTGATGGCCGCGCTGTGCACACTTCATGATAAGATCCGTCCAGGTCATCAAGAAATATGCAGAATATTCAGTCCCAGGAAGAATGAAACACAACTTCATAGAGGAGTAACACGCTATTTCTCTATGTTGACACGAACAGGATATGTCATCTCTCCAAACCAAGAAGTGAAACGTGAACTGACTGTACGAGCGATCGAGAATGCACTCGGTCTCAGACCACCATCATTCAAAGTATTCAAGGAGACGACGAAGCACCTGTGTGTCCCCCGATTCTATGGTGAAGAAAAGTGGGGACCCGCCCGTGACACACGGCCCGAGCCAATGTCAGTGAATATAGAATTTACAGGTGCTCTCCGTGATATTCAACGCGAAGCGATCGACAAATACCCTGGTCATGGTGTACTTTCACTGGATGTAGGATTTGGAAAAACAGTCTGTGCACTTGCCATAGCATCTCGTATGGGTGTACGTACGATGATCATCGTACACAAAGAATTTTTGGCAAATCAGTGGGCTGAGCGAATTGAGCAATTTTGTCCCGGGTCAACGATCGGTCGTGTCCAACAAGACAAATGCGATCTCGAGCATCCATTTGTTATTGCAATGATTCAGACACTTTGCATGCGTGCTCACCCCGTCGGTACATTCGATTCGATCGGTCTTGTGATCGTCGATGAAGCGCATCATGTTGGTGCGCCTGCATTTTCACAGGCAATGTTCACCATGTGTCCAAAATACACACTCGGCCTCACAGCAACACCAGATCGAAAAGACGGTCTGACACGGATTTTATACTGGTTTCTTGGAAACTGCTTTTACGCCGCACATCGTCAGACGTCAAAAAATGTCCATGTGAAACGCGTATCATTTATACATCCAGAGTTTCTGAAGCCACCCCCTGTATCTCGTCTGGGTAAGGTGTGTTTGGCAACTATGGTGAACATCCTCGTTGAAATTCCTGAACGAAATGAAATTTTGCTTGATATTATTCGGGAAGCTGCTACACATCATCAAGTTCTTATTTTATCGGATCGCAGATCTCATTGTGAATGGCTTGTTCAGGAACTTGGACCAGCAGCTGGTCTCTATATGGGCGGCATGAAACAAGAGCACTTAGACGAGTCAGCCAAGAAGCGTATCGTGGTTGGCACGTTTTCACTTGCACATGAAGGACTCGATATATCGACGCTCAGTGCAATCGTTCTCGCGACACCACACTCTGATGTTCGTCAGGCGGTCGGGAGAATTCTTCGAACAGATGGTCCCAAGGTTATTTATGATCTGGTAGACACATGGAGTGTCATGAATGCAATGTATCGTAAACGAGCCAGAATTTACAGTGACTGTGGGTTTCGTATGGAAGATGATGAACAGGAGCAAGCGCCTGCGTCGATTTTTCAAAAAGGGAAATGTTTACTGTAAATAGAATGCGTGACGCAACATATGTCGTTGTTGCTCTTGCTCTATGTATGTTGATATTACTCGTATTCAGTTTGAACAAACCCAAACCAATTTCTATGCTTGATCTAGCTGATTTCAAGACGCTTCCGTACGAACTCAGATCAGCTCTTCGACGTATGCTTCCAGATCCAACAGTTATTCGCCAGAGATGGGCTTCAATGACCCCTGGCCAAAAACAGATGGCTATACAACAAATTGGTGGTTTGATTCCACAACCAAGACCTGGTCCGATTCCACAACCACTAAAGTCTGAGGAGCCGGAGCCGGAGCCGGAGCCGGAGCCGGAGCCGGAGCCGGAGCCGGAGCCGGAGCCGGAGCCGGAGCCGGAGCCGGAGCCGGAGCCCAAAGTGTCCGAAAACAAACCTTTGAAAAAAGGATTTCTAAACGATACTAAGAAGAAAAACACCAACGATAAAAAAAAGAACAAGGTAGTTACATTCAGTGGTGTCGCTTCTGATGACAACACGGGGGGTAGTGGGTTTTTGGGGCCTGACGAGTGAAGGCGGTTCGTGTTCGTCGAATCCGAATGGTGCATACGCGACGCCCATGACGTACCTATTTTTAGTTCAAGAATATTTTACAGTACAACCTCCTTCTTCTTGGCGGAAGACTTTTTCTTTTTTCCGCCAGCATGAATATCAACTTCACGTGTTTCCGAACCCATATCGACTGATACAATGTCAGAGACTTCGTCATCTTCGCGTGGTGCTGGCTCGCGCGTGCCCATCGGAGGTGGCGGGCCCATCATACTGAAAAGAGCCGACATATCGAGGCCACCACCTGGACCCATCGCTGGTCCCTGCATCTCACGGCGCCCGGATGGGTTTGGCGCCGATGAGGCAGCAGCAGACGCCTGAGTACGCTGGACGGCATCCATCATATTCTTTACGAGATCGGGGTTTTGCTTGAGAACCTTGCTCATATCGGGCATCGCTGACTTGAACATGCTGTTGGTCAGATGGAACATCATTGCTGATCCGCCAATCATCATGATCAGTTTGACTTCTGGTGCCACATTCACCTTGGCGTTATATTTGTTGTACAGCTCTTCGAAAACGGAATCATAATCTTCCTGGTTCTCCATCACACTCTCAGACCAACCATCGAGTTGTAGATCAAACGGGTCGAAACGCTTGTTCAAAAACTCCAGGCCAGTGACACATGCAATCAAAATGCGACGCTGGAAACGGATAGCCCGATCAGATTCGATCGCGTATGTCAGACGTTTGTACTCGGTACGAATCTCCTCAATGTCACTGTAGGCTGTCAGGCGAGAAGACGTGTGCATACCCCGCTTCGCCAAACGAGCAATTTTGTTAAGCAAGTCAGCCTTTTCGTCTTCGATCGTTTTATAGCCCTCACTCGGACCAGATGGCATGGATCCACCCATCTGAGGCGGTGGCGGCCCATCGTCATCCATTACTTCAGGGCCTTCACCTCCGTCCCATGTTTCAGCCATAGCCGGTGGAGGAACGGTGCTTTTCATGGGATTGACGAACATGTTCATGTCAGGTTCGTCTTCTTGGAATGTCCGTGCAGGAGGAGGACGACGGATCAAAGGGCGTGTCGGTGCTGGCTTGCGTACCGGAGCGCTCTTTTCTGGTGCAGAAATAGAAATTTCATCCATCAGACGACGTTCATCGTCGTTCAAATTCAAGGTCATGCCAGAATCGATAGACAGGTCCATACTGTCAATATTAAAGAAAGGAACTTTTAAGCTTTAACGCGCTACTTTTCTCTCAGCCTATTATAAATGAAGCCGACGAAGATTGTCATTGTTGCCCTCCTCCTCTTGATCCTATACCAGGTTACCTTTGGCACGAGTAAGAGCTACATGCGGGACCTGACGACGTCTCAGGGTGCGGAAGCTTCAAAGGGTCCCAGGAGCATTTTCGGCCTGAAGAACTCTCTTGAGTGCCAGCCAAGCGGCTATAACCCAGACTCTTCGTACTACTCAAAGAGTCTGACGCCTGGTGGTCTGTGTGGTGATGACGACTATGTGCGTAACCAGCAGCGTGATTACACCATCGAGGGTGGCATCGGTGGTTCCCTACTTTCGAAGTGAATCATCGTATACTTCAAGGACCTCCTTGACAACCGGATGACGAAGAATATCCGCTTCTGAAAATTGAACATGATCAATCGAGTTGACACTGCTTTTCTCAAGCCGTCTCAAAAAATCTATGAAACCATTTTCCTCAAATCCACGGTCGTGCTGGCTCGGATCGCCCGTCAACACGAGTTTGGACCCCTGACCAATCCGAGTCAGCATCATACGCATCTGATTCGGTGTGGCATTCTGCATCTCGTCAGCAATAATCCATGATTCTTCGAATGTGCGTCCTCGCATATAGGCGAGCGGGCAAATTTCAAACTGTCCATTGCTCTGGAGTAGCTCGATACCTCTCGGTGTGTAATGTCTGCGCAGTGAATCATATACCGGTCTTGTCCATGGCTCCATTTTTCGCTCGAGCGTACCAGGGAGAAATCCGTGTTGTTCGTCAACTGATACGGCCGGTCGCGTCACGACGAGTTTTTTCATTTTTCCTGATGCGAGATGCTGAGCCCCAACATGACAAGCCAAAAGAGTTTTCCCGGTCCCGGCGGGCCCGGACGCGAAAACAATTGGGATGTGTGGAGCATTAAGAAGATCAATGAAAAAACGCTGAGTGACTGTCCTTGGAACAATAGACATGTAAATAAATAATGTTGTTTACGTTTAAACCGTTATGAACTCTCCGTATGCACGGTTTGTTAACAAGCTCGTTGAACTCACTCAAAACAACAAAAATATTTCAATCATTCCAGGGAATCGTCAAAGTATCCGGATCGAGTATAGACCTGGAACCCAAGGAACATACTTAATTTTTGATCCGGCGAACAACAACCGGGCAGCCTATTTAAACTTTGGACATACACATGTGAACGACCGTGGAAAAGGGCTTGGGACGCGTCTTCGAAACTATGGAGTCCGGGCGGCTCAAGCGTCTGGTGTACCCCTGTATCAATACGGTATAAACTTGAACTTTTTGGTCAAAAAAAATGAAATGCCCATTTCGACACGCATCATGCGAAAACTCGGCGCGGTCCCGACGTACAAGAGAATACCAGGGCTGTCAAAGAAAAAGAAATGGCAGTCGGTTGTTCGGGCTCACCCATATTCGACACGGTATAAACGTTAAAACCATTCATAGACTATGAGACTCTTTGGCAAGTGGAGGGTATCCCATGGACCAGGTACGCATTATCTCATGGATGGTGGTATTCTTGATGTACCACAGAAAGACGCGGATGCGTTTTTTGTCGAATATCTCTCCTTGATACGACGAGGCGAAAAGGTGTACGTTGTTGAACAAAAAACAGACGTTTTTCGATTCTTCGTCGACCTTGATTGGCGAGCTGCAGAGCCCATCAGTGATGATCGTCTCCTCGAGATTATCCAGATCATGTGTTCGGTCGTGCCTGGAAGGTGTATCGTCGCCCGTGCTTTACCACGTCTTGAAGATGATGGTCGAACAAAAAGCGGCGTACATATTCATTGGCCGGATACAAAGGTTCGGCGAGCCGAGGCACTTGCTTTTCGTACTCGTATCCTCCTCGAGCTCGGAGACGACCCCGAGTGGAACGAACGAATCGACGTGAGTGTCTATGGCGGGTCAGGTTTGAGGATGATTGGTTCATACAAGATGCCAGTGGGTGACCCATATATCCCATGGATACCCGGTGAACAACCTAGTCCAATCACGATCGATGACATCAAAGATTTTTCTATTCGAACGGGTGATTCCGATGTAACAGCAAACATCACCGAGGTGAAGAACTTCGGTCCGATTGAGACGTATATCAGGAAATATATTCCCGGACAAGCTTCGATGCGTGTCAAGCGTATCGGCCGAAAGAGTCCACAGTGTCTATGGGTTCAGACGGATTCGCGGTGGTGCGCAAACATTCAGGCGGAACACAAGTCAAACCATGTGTGGTTCTATGTCTATGGTGACACAATCTGTCAGAGATGTCATGACGAAGACACGTGTAAAGGGTTTGTCGGAAAAGAATATATACTTTCTCCGAGCATATTAGAGGAGCTGACCAGCAATGTTGCTGTGGATCGTTCTACTTTTGTATCTATTCGTGACCTTGTTCCCGCTCACTGGTTTCCAGAAGACGATAGCGAGTCGATACGAGAGAGATCTTCATCCGTACTCGGGACTGGATCCAGAGCAGTGGCGAGCATTCAAGCAAAACGTTCGGGCATTCGAGGTGGAAGAGGACATGGCCGCGGCCGCCCGAAGTCTCTATCTCGCTCTCGAGAACATTCGTAATCTTGGACTTGGTATCCAGAGATCCGATGATGTAGAAACCCGGGACAAACTCGACGAGATTGCGAATCGGCTCGCGCTCGACGGTGAGTTTGAACTTTACACAAATGCCAAGAAGAAGGGTTTCTACTTCTTCCCACGCTATTTAAACAATACGTACGATGAACCCCCAGATGACTTCAAAAGAGGAGGCACAGTCGGTGATCCAGGACACCACTTCCCAGATCCAAAATCCCATGGACAGTAATACACGGACTCGATCCGGTCGTACTGTGAAGAAGCCGGTACGGTACAGTCCCGTCGAGGTATGCGATGATGATTATGCATCCGATGAATACGACTCTGACGAGTCGTCGTCTGTCTCGACCGAAGTATCAATAGATCCGGATGATATTTCGAGTGAGTCTGATGCAGACGAAAATGGAAACCTTGATGGTTTTGTAGTAGAAGATAAAAGCGACGATAGTGATACAGACAGTAATGTTTCAACCTCCGAATCAGAGACAGATGCCTGAAGATGAGGAACCGCCTCAGCTTCAGCCACAGCATTCGTATTATATGCCACAGCAATTTGAAAAACATGAAGAGTTTATGGATGGTGTTTCAAAACAGACACTTATCCTCGCCTTTGCAGCGTTTTTTATAGGTTTACTTATTGGGAAGTCGATGACACCTGTTGTTCTGCGGCAATGAGTGTATCCCCGAGTAATGGTATCGTACGCGAAGTAATATTTGGAATATATTCATCTATATTTTGAGAAGGTTCATTGTACATATATTGTTCATCGGCTGCGATGACGTACATTGGTGCGTCACCGGAGCTTGATTCAAGGCCGACGAAATCCCCAAAATCACCTTTTGTGTATAAATTCGACTGGAGAAAGGGTGCCAGTGGATGTTCACGTTGATTTATCCACCCCCCTGCGTCTATAAAGACGTTCGACTGATTATCGGCGACCGGGTAGTTGTTCGATGGTTCCACGAAAGGAAGAACTGTATTGACATCACGTGGTGGAGCATATGTGCTTATTTTTGATCGAAAAATTATGACGAGAATGAGTAAAAGTATGACGATGAGTGCCGTCTTCATTACTTAGGCGCTAGATTCTTCTTCAGCGACTGAAGGAAGCGCCACAGTGACTGGAGCGGCTGCAGCACGGCGAGCCTCGAGCTCCTCGCGCCGCTTTACAATCTCGGCTGCGATACGCGTGTCCGCCTTGGCGACCAACTCCTGCATGTCCGCCTCTGGGAACTCCTTACGAAGCTCCTCGATGATCTCGGCTGGGTGGGGAATAGGGGGAACGTCGGGTCGAGTGTAAAACTTGCTATTCTCGTCACCGGGCTCGATGTATGGCGTGTCACTGCCCTCGATAGGCTTGGCCATCATATCCTTCTTCCGTTTCTCAAAGTGAACAGCCGCCTCGCGCTGGTTCTTCATATATCCTTGCATAATCTCCTCGAGCTTCTCATTCTGGTAGTGTACGTCGTTAATCTGATCACGGTCAGGTGGAACGAGGAGCCACTTGTACATGTCTACGACGTAAATGTCAATCAATGGATCCTCCTTCTGGAGTCGCTTGGCGTGAGAACCCGCCTCATCTCGAGTCGTGAAGCACCCACGGATCTTCAAACCAAGCTTCTCGTTCTTCTGGGGCATATCCGGGCCGACCATGGAGATCAGTGCAAACATCTGGCCAGGCACTGTTAGAAAATCCTGCTCAAGAGACATTTAAGAAGGAAAGGCATTTTTTGTTTAACTAATAAACGCATATGGATCAACTCCGTCGTCTTCATAATCAAAAGAAGCGTGAACTTATCACGCGCGTCGTACCTCATGGTGCATACGTTCTTGATTGTGGATGCGGTCGTGGCGGCGATCTCCAGAAATGGCGAGACGTGAATGCAGTCGTTTTTGGAGTTGATCCAGATGAAGATTCAATCAATGAAGCTTTTTCTCGACGTGATATTCTTGGTATGAAACACCGTGCCAAGTTTCACATCGGTGACGTCTTTGTCGGCGAAAAATTTGGACCATTCGACATTGTATGTTACAACTTTTCTATTCATTACATCACAGATCATCTCAGGGAGTCGGCCAAGGCTATTGCTCGCGCGACGAAGCGCGGCGGTCTTCTCATCGGAATCACACCGGATCTCGATCGGATCAAAATGTTTCGATCACCTGACGCTCTCGGAAACACAGTTGAACCTATAGATGATAAAACAATCTCAGTTCGGTTAGTCGATGGACCTTTCTATGCAGACGGTGCGCGCTCAGAGCCCGTCATCAACAAATCGATTCTCGAGTCTGCCCTACAGCCATGGTTCGAGTGTATGGAATGGAGTTCGATGCTCGAAACGCCAAATGGTCTCGTGTCGGATATCTACTCGACATTTATTTTCAAACGCAAGTAATAGGAATGGGTTCATACCCGTGGATACTTTTTGGGGCCACGATGCTCCTCATATTTCTGACAGCAACAGTCGACGAGCCTCAGCTCCTCAAGGATATCAAGGGTCGATACTCGATACTCAAAAAACATCTCAATGAAACACCAAATATTGATCCACGATTTGAAATTCTGCGTCGACATCAACCAATCATTACAGGGATCAGTTCGACGCGCATGAATAAAGGAACAATCGGGTACAATGTAAACAAGGGTTACGAAATTTACATTTGTCTCGATGGAGAGAATGTGGAGGCTGCCATGCATGTCCTGATACACGAACTCGCTCATATGACAGTTCCAGAATACGATCATTCGGATGCATATTGGCAAAGTTTCAAAGATTTGCGTCAACTGTCCATCACACTTGGTATATTACATCCGTCAACTGAAGCTCAAAAATATTGCGGAGGAAGTATATCACCATAATTTACTTTTGGTTTTTGAGGAGCTTCAAGGCGAAGTAAAACACAATGGCTGTAAGGAGAGCAGTCACGGCCATCCCGGTCGTGGACATATTTCCTGCTTCGGTCAGAAACTTGGGAATCATATCAGCTAGCTTGTCCTGGACAGGCTTGGAAAAGGCAATCACTGCAGCCAGGCCAGCAATTGCCGCCTGGAACTGCTCATCCGTCAGACCAAGTGGATTCTTGCTCTCCGCCTTGGTCGGAGGGCCACCAATCATACCTGGAGAAACACCGGTAACACGCTGTGTCGTCGGAGAATTGTATGTCGCGGCGTCAACGGATTCAAATGCCGCAGATGGCATAACTTCAGAAATTGGTGTTGAAAAATCCATTTCTATTTGCTCAGAGTTTTTTTCAGGAGGGGGTACGCGTAACTCTTCTGATCCATTGCGCGTCGCGATGGGGTCATCCTCGATCGTCGGGATATACTGAAGAATCTGTTGTCCACCGGAACCAAAATCCATCGTCTCCATTGATGTACGGATACAACTTTTTTGCGTACATTAGACGCAAAAAAAAACTCGATCAACAGTAATGGGCGTCACTTATGAATTTAATAATCTAGAGCCCGCTCCCGTGCCAGTTCCAGAGCCCGCTCCAGTTCCAGAGCCTGCTCCAGTTCCAGAGCCTGCTCCAGTTCCAGAGCCCGCTCCAGTTCCAGAGCCCGCTCCAGTTCCAGAGCCCGCTCCAGTTCCAGAGCCCGCTCCAGTTCCAGAGGCTGAGCCCGAAGTTGATGATGATGAAGACGTACCAGTTGCTCGTTCGGCTGCGCTGATTGAAGAGGCTCTTAATGCTACACTTTCTTCACAGTAACTCCTGAAGTTCCGCGTTTTTTTACAGGGGTACCAGATGTAGTCACTGCCGTGATATGATTCGGATTGTACTGTTTTTGGTGAAGCTGCCACATAGCATCGGAACCAATTCTAAACCCTTTTCTGATCGGCGCTTTATAATAAAAAATACAATCCTCAATACGATTTGATTTACTTGTGTTATCGAGGACAAGACACTCGTAGTTTTCTGTGCAGGAATTCATCACCTGACAGAACATGTCGAATGTCGGAAACACACCAAAAAAAGCTTTGTAGAGACGCTCGCGATTTTGAATGACGTTTTCACGCAAAACAAAGACATAGTCTACATTAGCACGAAGATCGGGTGTCAAATCCATGCAATATTGCATCGTCAGAATGAAAAAAAGCTTCCAATGACGTCCGTTCATGAAACATTGTCTTATGCATGTATCTTTCATGAAAGACTTATCGTACATGCAATCATCCATGAGAAGGAATGCACCCGAAGGCTTTCCGGCACCGACAAGTCGACGTTGACGTTCAAGAATACGTTCGATGGCTTCACGATTATAGTCACCATAGATGAACAAATCTGGGACAAATTGCCTATAATAATGGTTACCGTCTTCTGTTCCTGACATTACAATACCGGCTGGTAGATGACGTTTATGATACATGATATCAGTGACAAGGGTCGACTTCCCCGTGCCTCGCTTACCAATGAACACACAGACTTTATCATCACCAATCTTTGAAGGGTCGAATTTTCGTAATTGAAGATTCATCTTATATAGCTTATGATTTTGGTTGGCGTGTATAAGCGCATGATAATAAAAAGCTTGTCGTATAACAGGATGCAAAGACTTGCACATCAGGGAGAAGAAAATGCATGGTTTACTGGAAATCCATATCATTCGTTATTTTTACATGAACCATCCATGAAACAGGAATATCTCCAAAAATCAATCGAAGTACCTTTTGACAATCCACCACCTTATGGCGGGACGGGTACCGCGACTTTGCCCGTATACGGTGAACGAATTACCGATCTTACACTAAAACTAGTCCTGCCTCAACTTGAAACTCCAATAACTACATTGAGTTGGGTCTATCCAACATCGAATATCGTTCCACCAAGTATATATGTATTCCTTTCAAATTGGTCATATGACCAAGTCCCGACAAATCAGACAGTTCCCTTTTACTCAACACTAAATCTACAATGGTTTCCGACTCAAAATAGTAATGTTCAGCTCGGTGTTTTCGAAAACAACTTTACATTCACATATGGACCGAATGTGACCTATATAGGATTCTTGCAAGACGATGCTGCATTTTTTGGGTTTGATTATTTCAATGCGTTATTTCGAATTTCAGTCCAAGCTGAGGAGTACATTTACTGCTTTGAAACTACACCAACATCTCCTTTGACATTCGAGCAATCGGGGTGGATCCGGGGATACTATCCTCCTCCTTTACCACTTGTATACGCCGATTCTGTTGCAACTTTCGTAGTTCGGACGGCAAGTCTCGTTATCGGTGGTCAAACAATTGACACCGTGACAGGTGAATTTATTGAAATTAAGAATGATGTCGAGATACCGTATGAAAACCAGGCAGCACTAACTCTCTTGACTGGAAAGAATGATACAAGTTCCATAAGAGCGCCAAGAACATATTACGTGACACTCCCATTCATGAAAGACATTCCGATTCGCGACTTGTATAGACACTCCGTGCAAGTTGTTGTCAATTTCGACACATTTTACAACATCACACCGAATACATCACAACGCATAGGTGTCGGATTCGCTCAATCAGACAGTCTTGTTTACTTCAACTATATCACGGGAGACAATGTAACTGATATACCCGGTATTCCATTCAATTTGGTTGTGCCTGGATATGGTACTATTCGTCTCGGGCTCGTTATTGACAGTATCGTATGGGACGGCCAGTACGTATATATGTTTACACATGTTACACTCCTGGAATTCAATCAGACTGTTCCGTACTTTATCGTTTTTGATCTTCATAAGGATATTGTGACTGATCCTACTGCCTCGACGCTCACATTATTTTCAGATTACATTCAGAATGAGTCGATAGTGACTATTGGAAAGTCCCTGTACGCTGTCGGACTGACTGGTTCGATATATCAGACGACCATGGCGGGCCCGATACCTCTTACCTTGGTTCCAACATCAATCGCGAAGGTTCCTCTTGTCGCCCAACCTCTGTTTACACATAATGTGGCTACACTTGTACCCGAAACACCAAATGTTTCTTATATCACGATTGAACTTGATAGTGCTGCGTATGTATCCCCTGGTCTAGGCGTTCCTTTATCACAGACGGTTTATGGTATTGTTGCAGGAGTCGCTGGAAATTATGTCACACTAGCATTCCTTGCATCTGGTATAGATTTCATACGTCTCGTCGCTTCACCCGTACCTGCTCAGACGGGTGTCTCGATGATCACAATTGAATTTACAGATGTCACGGCTATCCAGTTAAATCAGATTGTTCCATTATCAAAGACGCTTTATGGAATTGTCGCGAACATCACTCTCAACTATGTGACACTCAGTTTCTTAGCGGCTTCAAATACACCGTCTATCCCTGCAGGTACTCCTCTTCCATTTTATAACTTGGTATTAGTTCCGACTCTACCACCAGGAACACCACTTGGCTTCTACTATCCAGTTTCGACGTACACACTCGGAACTGATGGTAACTATTTGTACGTGACGTCAACCGTAAATGACTCTTACGCCGGTCCACAGTACTCAAACGTGTTCCGATTTAATATATCAACATACGCGACTTCTAATCTCATCCCGGACAATACATTTGATGTTAATTTTTCGACTCAGCCAGTGTTTGACGGTGAAAATATGTGGTATGTTGACAAATACCAACTTACTTACATTTACAAATACAACGTGACAACCGGTGCATGGACTAAATATAATTACACAACACTCACAGGTGTTTCACAACAAAACTTTTCATTTTCAGTCTTTGACGGAACATATGTCTACTGGTTTTCTGACGTGACGCTCACGGAAAGTCTTACAGTGGGTGGACCAGTGAATGCAGCAACAGACTACTGGATCCGATACAATACAAAAACAGATTCATGGGAAGCATACAATTGGCTAAATCCAGCAAATGGAGGGTTTTACACCGCGAGCATGGGTCTCGTAAACGAGTATATGATGCCATCTCTTGATCCATCCATCAAAGAAGCACTTTTTGACGGCCGATATATCAATCTCACGTCGAGGCTATCAACTGTGATTATTGCATACGATACGACACTGCCGTTCACATCGAATGCATCTTACACATGGTTCAATCATATGACCGGAACAAGTTCATTTAACGTGTCAAGTTCGTTCCAAGTTCCCAATCCGTATGGTTATGGTATGACGGTCGGCCCGATGATCTACGATGGTCGTTTCTTGTTTTATCTCCCGTATACAAGCGGGTTTGTCGATTCGACGTCAAATATTTCAGTTCCTGCTTTCATTCTTCGATATGACACTTCGCCACCAGTAAACCCCTCTCTTGTAAACGCATCACTGATCGTGAAATACGATAAACTCCCAGAAAATACAAAACTTCCGAATGAATATATCATCACACAAACATCCATGAGTCAGTCACGGGACGACAGTATTATCATGAAGACAGTCTCGAGTGGCCCAGTCAAAGAAATGTACATTGTCAACCAAAATATAGCGATTGATCCATATGACATAGTAGGGATCGAAGATGTGATTGCACTCTCGCCATACCAGTACACACCACAGGCTTCACAGATTCAACTCTTTTTCAACAACGAAACAATTCTCGATTACACGACATGGATACTCGAGCCTCTTACTTTGCACACCACGATGCCTCAACGAAACGTCTCATTCATCACATTTTCATTCGATCCCGAAAATACAGAGCCCACTGGAAGTGTAAACTTCTCTCGGATCCGAGACATCGAAATGGTCTATCCTATCCAAAACATCGCGGGTGTAAATTCATATACCCGGGTGTACACTCGTAATTTCAATGTTCTTCGTGTGTCGAACGGCATGGGTGGTCTCCTTTTCAATTCACCACAATGGTATGACATGTCGAGTGTAAACGGTCGCTGGGACGTTGATACAGTTGCTCAAATTTATGTCGGCTAGATATAGATGCCACCAGCGCAGTTTTCTCGTCAGACGATACGACTTCAATTTGATAAAGACATTCATTTCGGTGACGATGCCTCCATTACTCTTGCAAAGGCTGGTGGTGACATCATAGACACCATCACACTCCGAGTTGACTGGCCCGAAGGTATAATCAAAAATACAAATCCTATATCTTCGAATGGTGTATCATATAATCTCTCGACTCTTGTCCAGTATTCGACAGGTACAGCCATGATTGATCGTGTTGAGCTTTTGTATGACGGGAACCTCATAGAACGCCATTACGGTGAAACAATGTTTATACAGGGTGATATTACAGTCCCTGAATGTAAACAAGCAGGACTTTCAAATCTTGTGGGCACACATGTCACGAGTAATCTCGTGAGTTACTATATTCAATTTCCATTTAGTGTCAAGTTGCCCTTGTGTGCACTTGATGAATCACCGACGCTTCGAATTGTTTTCAATCCGTCAACCTACTTTGCTTTTGACGTGCAGTACACTGGGGCTGTCAACATGTCTCTTTATGTCGACTACGTCTATGTTTCAAAGGCTGAACGTGAATATCTCCAGAAAAACCGTATATGTTATCCAGCCCGATCATTTCAGATGGCATCCTTTCGAATTCCAAACACATACACGTTATTTTCATGTGATACACATTTTGTCAACATGACCAAAGAGCTTTTTTGGATTATCCAAGAAGATCAGTATACATCAAATATTTACAATTACTCGAATGATCTCGTTACACTCCGTCTATTGCTCGACGGCGATGAAGTCATCAGTGACGACTTTGGGACACCACAGTTTCTTACATGGATCACGAAGCACACCCGTATCACTTCTGCAAACTATTATACCTACTCATTCGAGCTCGATCCAGAGAGCTCACAAGAGAATGGTTCTCTCAACATGACTGCCGTGACAAATCAACGTCATATTCTGCAATTAACACAGTCGAGTGTGTGGCGCACGCTCCGAATCTATGCTCACGCGTATAACATCTTTTGTGTTGAAAATGGCCGTGGTCGGACAGTCTATACTCAAAATGAATCGAGTGATTATTCGTATCGATCTGATTTGACAATTCCGTATGTTTTCCCGACTCCACCACCTGAACCCCTGTATGTCTTTAATAACCTCTTTAGTCCTTTGACGCCGTTTTTGTATTACGGTCAGGCTGTTGCAATCAATGATGACGGTACGACTGCGGTCATCGGAGCAGCCGGAACGAACCAAAACACAGGGACTGTCGTCGTATACAGATACGATGGAACGACATGGGACAGTGGAGATCAGTTGTCAACGGCTCTGGGATCAAACTCTTACTTCGGGTATTCAGTCGATGTAAGTGATGACGGGAATTCAGTGGTTGTCGGTGTACCTGCTGCAAACGGTGGTAGAGGATATGTTTCTGTGTACATGTACAACGGATCATCGTGGTCAGATGTTCCTATTCTATCAAATATTGCAGACTTTACGTATGGGTGGTCGGTTGCCATAAATGGTCCAGGTGATACGGTTGTTATCGGTGCACCACGAGCGCTTGGATTTGCCGGCTATGCTTGTGCGTTTAAGAAGGTTGGCGGCTTATGGAATCCCGCAATTGAACAGCCACTCGTGAGTACATCAACAAATCCATCGGCTTTTTTTGGATATTCAGTGTCTGTGAGTGCAGACGGAAACACAGCGGTCGTGGGTGCACCTTCAGGAAGATATGCCGCTGTATACACATACAGTGCCGGTGTATGGGGGAGTGCATCTGTTTTGACAACGAGTCTTGCAGCGTCAGTCAACTTTGGGTGGTCCGTATATATGGCACCATTGGCGGGTGCAGTTATCGTCGGCGCACCAAATAACGAATATGCGGCCGTATATCGTTACAACGGAGTTTCATGGTCAAGCACTCCTGCCGTACAATTGATAAGCGAAGCAGGGTCCGGTGGCCAATTTGGAAGCGCGGTCACGCTCAACGACGATGCAACCATCGCAATTGTAGGCGCGTCGGTCGCAGGATATGCCGCTGCATACACATACAACGGAACATCATGGAGTTCAGCAAATGAAATTGAAAATCAAACAGGGGTTCAAAACAGCCGATTTGGTTCGGCTCTCAGTGTAAGTCACGACGGTGAAAGCCTTCTCATCGGTGCATATGCAGTGAATAACGCAAATGGTTATGCAGCACTTTATGTTCAGACGTAGCGTACTCTTCCGTTGTAGATTTCGATTGTTTTGTAACCATAATAATACACGTGTATATTATATAATTCAGCGAGCTGTGGGGCATACTCTGGTAGAAATGTCATATCGAGATGAGATGTATTTGTATTCAAATTCTTAAAATCCAGGGTTCCTTCGGTGAACAGTGGATTTTTACTAAAGTTGTACATGTAAATGTTCTTGGTCGGAATTGAGAGTCCGTGGTCAATGGGTTGTTTATATGAGTAGTAAAGAGCACCTGGGAATGATGACATGATATTGTTATTATTGATATAAAGAACCGTACTTTGAATCACGTCTATAAAGTTCAATGTCGTACCATTGAAGAATGTCACCGGTGTCGTCGACGAAATGTAACGCGTCGTATACCCGTAGTTGTAACGGAGCGCAGCCAAGTTTGTTGGCGAGGCGCTCAGACCACCCGTTGCAGGAACAGAGGGTGGGCGGTCTTGCTCAAATGTTTTGTTTCTGATGAACCAGAACATCGCAGCAATATCAAAGTCGGCAGTGAAATTGACACGGACCTGGCCAAACCGAAAATCCTGAATAGCCTCCTTCCAAATTTGTGGAATTTTAAGAATGTGTCTCTTGTTCATGAAATAAAGACGTTCAGGTGGTGTTAGTGAAATTTCTTCAAGCAATAGATGCACATTCGATATATCAACCAAGTTTCCATTCGCATCAGTCGGTGCATCTGTGATCCAGGAAGCACTATTGAATGTGATTCGTATGATGATGGTCGAATTCATGAGTGCGCATACAGGAAGATACGGACGTTTATAACCTCTCTTTGATCGACAAAAGAACAAGTTGAGCGGAATAAGCATGTTCAGGGGAGAAGATGCCGGGACACTCTGGTTTTCAGTGTAACCTCCATTCATCATTTGGTAATATCGCAACTTATCGTCAGCGTCCAGAAACATTTGATCATGAATGATATACCAGTCATCAGTTAGAAGCTCATATGAAACACCGTCGATGATAATTTCGACATTCTTCAGAATTGCGCGACCCACGAGTTCAGAATACTGGTACGTCGATTGTAAAGCTGGGAGTGTACATTTGAGATACATATTTGAGATGAGATCCTTTGCGTCCCGGGTACGAATTGGAATTTGGACCGACGTGCCAAGCATCTGACCAGTCACTGTAATATCAGGTATTTCACGATAAGAAATTTGAAAGGGTGTCGTTTGAATTATTTTAGGAATCCAGTGAGATTCCCCTCCAAAAACATATGGTTCTTGTGCTCCTATAGCCGCAAGTGCTGTGAGTGCACCCGTGCCTGCACCCCTGTCCACCACCGTCGTAAAACTGTTTGTTCCCTCGGTCGTCGAGACGTTCGAGTCCAAGTCCCGGAGTGGCGCCTCATCACCCTGAATTTTAGATCCATCAAAAAGACGTGGATCATAAAGACCGAATGTTGTCGTTGCATTTGCAGTGTTTGCAGTGGCGTTACTCGTCGGTGGAGACAGTGTCAGGCGGACAATTGAACTCGGGACATTCACAGCATTCGGTGCGTCAGCATACACCACAGCGTTTGAAACATACGGAAACGAAATTGCAGGTGGACCAGGGTTCACAACAACGTCACTGTAAACATTCGAATTGTACTCTTGAATGAAGACATTTCCTGTAATACCCGGTAAATCAGAAACTGTCCATCCTGCTTCAATCGGCAAGTTTGTCACCTCGGTCAAATAGACCATGAATGACCCATCAGCTTTGCTTGACGGGCCATAGAATCCTCGTATCGATGTCGCCATCTACCTACAATGCGCGCAGATTTTGTTCCCATAGATCCGCCACGCTCGAACCTTCGAGATCAGTCAGTTCACGCTGGTAGTCCTGAATACGGCCACGAAGCTTCACCACTTCGTCGCGCGTGTACTCGTACGTTTTTGTATGTAAGAGTTCTTTTGGAAATCCACGACGTTCCATATCTGCCTCGAGCTCACCTCGGTCGCGCCGAAACACAACGAGTCGATCTTCGATAACATCAGTGATGAACCGAGCTTTGAGTTCCAATGTAGTTTTTTCGGCCGTCAGTTTTTTCAAGAGGTGTGATTTGCGACGCGCATAGACACTCGTACGAATTTCCAGGTAGTCACAGAGAATCTCTTCTGGGCTCGCGTACTTTTTGATTCCTTTCGGTGTCAACAGATACATATTCGAAGTATGAATTGTTTTGGTCACCTCGGGTTGTTCCGAAGACCAGATACGAAAATATGGTTTTGTTTCAGTCGAATGATTCTCGTACTTTTGGATAGTCCCTTTTTCCATGAGATCATCCAAATGTTCCTTGTAGTCCTGAATCCACTTTCCGGGTGGAAGATCCGAAACAACCCAGGAACTCCCCTCCTTCGTTACGACACCTGAGAGAACCCACGTGTGCTCGCCCTTCTTCGTCACTGTCCCAGTGAATCCGTTGAAATGTGGAATCATCGGAATCATTGATCGTCCAGCAAAGGCGTTGCGGATATTCGTCACGAGATCTTCAAACTTATAGGGTGGAACATATGACGAAAAGCCTGTTCCGATACCTTCTGCGCCATTGACAAGCACCATCGGCACGACTGGCGCATACCACTGTGGCTCTACTTGTTGACCATCCTCCTTGATGTATTTGAGTACCGCGTCATCACTTGGATCAAAAATCTTGGTCGTTTGTGGACCGAGTCGCGTAAAAATGTAACGCGCACTCGCAGCATCCTTGCCGCCCATGAGCCGAGTCCCAAACTGACCACTCGGTTCAAGCAAATTGAGATTATTCGAGCCTACAAAGTTTTGTGCTAGGCCAATGATTGTACCCTGGAGACTTGCTTCGCCGTGATGATACGCTGTATGTTCAGCCACATAGCCAGCGAGTTGGGCCACCTTCATGTCAGACACAAGATTCTTCTTGAGACATGCATAAATCACTTTGCGTTGACTTGGTTTGAGACCGTCCATCAGATGTGGGATGCTACGATGAATGTCTTCAGCACTAAAGTTTGCCATGTCGCGCCGAATAAATTCAGTAACGGCTAGATTTTTCACGTTTCCGTATGGAATTCCAGGTGGAGGACTGGTCATATGCGCGACAAGCCATTCCTTGCGGGCATCCGCCATGGGTTTCGCAAAAGCGAGTGTCATAGACTCGTCCGTCTGCTCGTCGCGTTCAAATTTGACCGTCAAACGATCAATCATTTTGAAATACTCTTTTGCCTCGGCACTCGTCGATGTTCCGAGACCCTTATAGTACTTGACTTGCGTGCTTCGATTTCCTGACGTGGCATATGCCGCCTCGGTGAAAAACCAATCCTTCCCCGCCTTGATGACAGGTGTCACCATCGCCACAACAAATCCGAGATGAATCAACTCGGGCCAAAAATGGTGAATCATATTTAATACCAGACCCTTGATGTGACTGCCGTCAAGGTCAGCGTCAGTCATAATCATCAATCGTCCATATCTAAGCTCTCGAAGCGAAGTATACGTACGACCATGTTGGAGGCCGAGAATCTTCTTGAGATCCGAAAACTCTTGATTCTCGGTAAGTTGCTTCACGCTTGCATCGCGAACGTTCCGCGGTTTCCCCCGCAGCGGGAATACGCCGTATGCATTCCGTCCGACGACACTGAGACCAGCGACCGCGAGTGTCTTGGCCGAGTCGCCTTCAGTGACAATCAAAGTACACTCGTGAGATTTATGCGTCCCGGCCCAATTGGCGTCGTCAAGCTTCGGAATTCCAAGAACGCGTGATTTCTTTGTACCGTCCGTCTTCTTGAGTTCCTTCTCATTCTTCGCAAGCTGAAGTGCTGCCACGTCATCTGCGAGACCGCATGCCATCACCGCTTTGATGCTCGAAGGTTTGAACGTGTAATCAATAGTATCTTTCGTTGTACATTCAGTTTTTGTCTGACTCGAGAATGTTGGACGATCGCGAGTCGCCTTCATAAATACAAAGAGTGAAGCCTTGACTTGAGCAGGTCGGATCTCTTTGATGGGAAGGGCTGCGATGAGTTGATTGACGAACCTGTCGATGTGTGTCCCCCCGTGGGTTGTCGCGATTCCATTGACATAAGAAACGTGCTCAAATTTTCCAGTGTCACTGTGTGCCACGACAATGTCTTGACCAAGTGGTACAGTAATACCTTTTGTGTGCATTTTCGCATAATCTTCGAAGGAATTCACGTGGATCCTTGAACCATTCAGATAAACATGAGCTTTCGTACACCATGCTGCTGCATCCCATACACGACGTTCTATCAGGGTTTTGAAATCTCCTGAAAATTGAGAAATTCCAAACTTTTTCCAATCGGGTACAAACTGTACTTCGACACCGGTCGAACCCTTGAATTCTTTGATATTCGGGGCAGTCACTGAAGCCATATTATTTGACCACGTCTGGGTATACTTTTTACCACCGGATACAACCGTCACATGAAACTGATTCGAAAACACATTTGTGAGCTTTGCGCCATACCCGTTCCGGCCACCAGTCGTTCGCTCTTTTGTGTCATCATAATTTGATGATGTCAGAAGATGTCCAAAGATGAGCTCGGGAAGCCAAACCTTCTCCTTTTCGTGCATTTTGATCGGAATACCGTCACCATTGTTACGAACCGTCACGGAACTTTCATCCCATGAGACATCGATCCGAGTCACCTTTTTAGGGTGGAGCGTGTGTTGATCAATCGCGTTTACAAGAATTTCATCAAAGATTTTCACGAGCCCGGGTGCAATTGTCACATGTGTTCGCTCAAAACAATCTCCGTTGAGACGCCATGTGTCCACCACATCCGGAACGACTGATCCGATATACGAATCAGGTCGTTTCAGGATGTGCTCGACGTGAGTGAGCTTTTCATACTGCATCTCTTACATTAGCATTGACATCATTTCCCTAACTTGCTTGGCTGGTTTTCCCTGTAGCATATCAGCCATCCGTTTACCTAATCTGTTGAGCATCTCGGGCATATTCAAAAAATCAGCCGCACGCAACATGGCAACAAGTGTCTCCCATGATTCTTCCGGCTCGGTTGTTTGGTTCATCCAGTATGATGTTTTAGAAAGTATATCGGCTTGAATCGGAACATGTACCGAATCGTCTTCGCCACAATCTTCAATTATATTTTTGATGACCTGACTTTGTGTGTGGTCAAAATCGACAGTGTGTCCATCTGATGTGACAAATTTCATTATTGACCTTCGCGCGATATAGTTTTATTTCATAATGGTCACGTCAGTAACCTTAAAGGGGGTATATGTGCTCCGACGACTGCCGCCATAATACACATGGCGCTTTACATCGCGCGATCGAATGAGATATTGTGTATCAATGTTGACCATTACTTCATATTCACCGGCTTCGTCCCATTGATTTGTTCCGGCGACGAACAAGACGGGCGTTCCAGGTAGAACCGTGATGCGAGTAAATGTATTACCATACACGAGCGCATGTTTTATATTATAAGCTGCTGAACAGAAGGATTTCAGTTTATACCAGTGACCCTTTGTGCCCATGAAAATATCGAAATGGGATCCACGGTAAAGAATCATCTTCTTCTTCGCCTTGGGTGCACCTGCGATGATTCGTTTGAGGTCCCGCTTGTACATATCAAGTGCCTGCTTTTTGATATCAGTTGGTATCCGAGTAATGTGTCTCGAATATATGTGATACCGCTCATATTCATTCGTCTCATTTTTGAAATCTTTCACCCATTGCTCGTGATCGCTGTATGTCCCATTCAAAATCATCTTACGAATCTGAGGCCACAGAGGTCGAATGTGTTTCGATTCTCCGAGCGCATCGAAAGTCGGAATGGTTCCCTTGTACGTGTACGGTCCGATCCACGAATGCGAACGGTTCGTATGTGCCTGGACTGTCCAAAAGTCATAGTCGTTCAATTTCGAAATGTATGTGTTTTGACGCTTGAACCAGTCGAGGTCAAAGTCATCTTCGTGCATAGCAACGACGCCACCTGATTTAACGAGTGGCTGATCACCCGTATAAACTCCAGCGACATCGACTACACGATCCGTACACTTTTTACGGGGGACAGACCCGGGTGCATGACACATTCTAATTTTCATTGTTATCACGGGCTTTCCGGCAAGATTTTCGCGTGTCTTACTGACACGAGCGCGTGCACGCCAATAGGCGACCCGGAGTTTCTGTTCTATGTTCTTGCGCGCCTTGGGCATGTCAGCAAGACGCTTCGCCTTGATTGCATTCAGACGCGCCCGGATTTCGGCAAGGCGACGATTCCGCTCGGCCGTAGAGATTACAGCACGTGGAGACGGCGTCGGCATCCGTCCTTCGCCAGACGAAGGTACGGTCACCGGCTTCGGCTTCGGCATCCGTCCTTCGCCAGACGAAGGTACGGTCACCGGCTTCGGCTTCGGCTTCGGCTTCGGGGGTGCCTTTCCTTTGAGGTGTTCACTCAGCTTTTTCACGACGCCGTGTGAGTTTTTGGCGTTGTATGACATGCTGTACGATTTAAGCTTACCATTCTGTAGTATATAGTATCTTCCAGATGCATTCTTCCGGTACAATGTTTTGTTTGTGGTCGATGTTTTGTATTCAGTCTTTGTATATCCGAGAAAACCTGGACTACCTGTAGGCGCTGCTGACGCCGCCGGTGCTGCTGACGCCCTGAGATACTCCCCGAGTGGCTTTGTGACACCGCTCGAGTTTCTAACGATTTCGAATCTGGAGATGCGATAAAGAGTTCCACTAGGACCTCGTGCAAAGTATAGTCCGGTTGCATTTTTTAGATACACCGGTCCTTCATACGTCTCCGAGATATAATTGGTCTTGGTATGTCCGGGGTACTCTGTTCGCGCAGCTTTTGCAATTCCAGCCTTGGTCGCCTTATTTACTGCAATCGCGTAATTGAGCCTTACAATTCCTTTGTTATTGTACACTTCCGTCGTCCGAATCGGAAGTTTACGTTTCGGCTCGAGCACCCAATACTCTGTACGCGTCCCGATTTTCTTTGCATAGACGGGACGCTTTTCACCGCCTCTTTCACTGAAACTAAAGCGGGTCTTGGTGAATCCGACGGGAGTCGTAGGTGCTGCCGGGGCAGTTGGCACCGGAGCCTTCGTATACTTGTACACCTTCTTTGTTCCTGAAAGAACATAGGTTCCGCCTCTTGATCCTTTGAATATAGTTCGACCAAGTGTGTTCTTTTCACCCGTGTTCATATTTTATCCAAAGATAAAAAACTAAAACGTCTGAAATATATGCCACATATATCAGTTTCTATCCGTGATCCCGATGATGTCATCAAAACATCAGTGCATAAACTTGGTATGCTTACTCTTGTAGGCATGATTCTGTCTTTTGCAACGCGAGTTATTGAACTACAACGTCCGGTATACCAGCAAAATGGAACGGTCTGTCAAAGTAAGTGAAACAAAAAACATATTCACCTCGATCGTTTTTCCATGTTTCCGATACCTGGCACGGGGACCATAAATCTTCTTCCATAAGAAAAATGTCTCGATACACTATGAATTCATAAGAGTCTGGATGAAAATTCATATAAATTACTATTCTCTTTTCCGGCCAATATCGAAACGATATTGGTGGGATTGGCCGGAAAACAACTGACTGTGGAGGTAAACGTCCGTACACTCCGAGTGCGCGTCGAGTGTCTATATCAGCGTACCGTAAAATATGATGTTCCATTTCTTCACTATACGCACAAGTGTTTATTTTGCCACCGAATGAGAGCCGACTCAAAAGTTATATGACCGAAAAAGGCGTCTCCTTTCTTCGATTTTATGAACTTGACCGTGTGATCAAGTGTCATATCAGGATATCTGTGGATAATCCATGCTGCGACAACGGCCGCACTACGCTGCTGTCCTGCAAAGCAATGAACGACAACTTTTTTGTTTTGGTCAAGCATCCTGTCAATATGTGACACGGCGTCCGGAAGCATTGCATATAAACGATTATTCTCATCAATACGATCATCAATTGGGATACGGATACCACGCCCGAACATGGGCAGGTCCTTCGTGCAATTCACGACAAAAAAGCTTCCGACTTGATCCAGATCGTTATAGCTCGAAAGATATAAATTCTTCACGATCTCGTACATTATATAAGGTGTACACTCTTATGTTTATCAATGTCTGCTCGACTCATCTCATGGTCACAGACTCCAGATGGAAAGTCATTACTAGAACAGGTGGCGTATGCGGCTCGTGTTTCCAACCCCGAAAATCAACATTCAAACGGCACGGCTGAGCGTCTTGTCGCCTATCTTGCTCGAAACAATCACTGGTCACCATTCGAGATGGTAAATATATGTATTGAGATTGAGACAACTCGAGACATTGCGCGTCAAATTCTTCGTCATCGTTCATTCTCATTCCAGGAGTTTAGTCAGAGATATGCTGTTGCCAGTACAGAATTTGTCGAGCGTGAAGCTCGTATGCAGGATACCCGAAATCGCCAAAACAGTATCGAGACGGATAATTCGAAACTCCAGAATGAATGGACTTTTATGCAGGAAAATGTATCACGTGAAGCACGTCACGCATACGATTGGGCAATTGATCATGGGATTGCAAAAGAACAGGCTCGAGTTGTTCTTCCAGAGGGAATGACACGATCTCGTATGTATATGAATGGGACGTTACGTTCATGGATTCATTACATTTCTCTTCGAAGTGCAAATGGAACACAAAAGGAACATCGTGAAATTGCCAGGGCGTGCGCCGAAGCGATCCGACCCATATTTGCGCTGATCGATTCAACAAATTCTGTACACAATAGTTAATGGGAATCTGTCCTACTGTCTTTGGACCTTACTTTTGGTCAGTGATTCATATGACAGCTATGAGCGCCGGAAAAGACATCCCACCCGAAAAGGCTCAGGCATATATACAGTTTTTTGAATCTATGCCCGATATCCTTCCATGTGCTCAATGTGGAAAACATTTGCGCGAAAACTTGTCATCCATGCCACCAGACACGAGTGATCTTTTCAGGTGGTCCGTCGATCTACACAATCTCGTGAATTCACAGCTGAACAAACCCGAGGTGTCGTATGACAAGGCGCTTCGGTATTGGTCAACTCGTTGTTCAAAGACGTCGGAGAAGGATATGACGATTATTGCTCTCTGTATTTTTGTTATTATTGTCATACTCATTTTCGTGTTCAAAAAAAAATGATCTCCTTTGATGGAAGGAGACCCACAATCATGGTTATCATATTCGTCGTGACTGAATCGGAAATCCAACGAAGACCCCTGCATGTTGCTGAATTCCATGTAAAGATTGATGTAAAAAACCCGACACATTGCCTAAAATACATATATTCGGCTATTATTTTCAGGCAATGTGAGATAAACATGAAAGCGATTGCTTTTGTGTATATATTCATATATAAGAATAACAGTACCTTTTTAACAAATGTCAGATGAAGTGAAGGGATTTTTTGTTTTCATGACAATTTGGGGAATGTTGGTGTTTATTACTGCAGGTTGTACAGAGCGTCGACTGTATAGGATTTCACGTGTCCTTCATTCATATTGATATCTTCTCTCTCGAGAATTAAATGGTAGCCCATTAAAATTGGTCGTGGCAGCAAGTGTATATGCACCCATTCGAGGCCATGTAATGGTGTCGCCGACCCAAATGTTCGCTGGAAGGAGAATATCTTTTCCGATGGTATCGGCACCATCACATGTACATCCAAAAACTGTGAATGTCTTGTATGGACCAATCGCTTCCTTTAGCGGTATCGGTATAGCATGATCCATGACGACACAATTGAATGCACCATACAAAGAGTCGTCTACAGTGACGCATCCAGGCTTGACACCAACAACTTTTGTCGTGAGCTCGATGGCGTGTTCGACCAAAAAGCGTCCCGGTTCAGCAATGACTTCGCATGCCTCAAAACCCTGGTCCTTTATGGCCTGATTGATTTCGACTGATACTGGTAAAATAGTTTCGAGGTTTTCTGATGAAAATCCTCCACCAATATCGAGGAGGGTCGGGTTATGCCCGTATTTTTCAAGGACCGTGAATGCCCTTCGTGCTTTTGCAATTGCGAGTGCATGAGCATCGGGTGAGTTTGCAAAAGATCCTACATGGAAACTTACACCCACAACTCTGAAGCCGAGAATTTTTGCATGACTTGCAAGCTCGTCCCATTCGTCTTCATTTGCACCAAATTTATTACCCATCGGGCACCTGGCTTTTGGGTCATCCGCCTTGATGCGAAGAACCAATTCCATGTTAGATGCGCCCAAATGGAAGATTTTCTGGATTTCGCAGACGCTGTCGAACGTTGTTCGACGAACCCCACGCTCGGAGACATGTTTGATGTCTTCCGGGCGCTTACACGGATTTGCGTAGATAATGTCCTGTGTAGTCGCTTGAATTTGATCAAGGACAAGATTCACTTCAGCTGGGCTAGCACAATCGAATGCCGCTCCGCAACTGAAGAGCGTCTGGACCACAAGAGGGTCCGGACAGCATTTCACGGCGTAAAATGGCCGTATGGTCGGAAACATGTGGGTCCACAGATCATAAGCCTGTCGTACTTTGCTCAGCTTTATATGATAGACCATCCAGAAGTCGGGACTTCTTAGGGACTGTCTACATTTTTTTTGCGGCCTGGAGCCAGGCCCGGTTTGTCAACTCGAGCTAGCCATTTCATATCACGCCTCGAGCGGCGAGGAATCGTGTAATAGAGCCTGTATTTCGTCCAGGGGGTGGAAGTCTCCAATTCGATAAAGGTTCCTTTGGAATGTTATACGGATTGTAATTGAATAAAAGCGGGACGGATGGCCCCGCGCCGAGCTCGGCAGCAACAATCTCCTGCCACGTCCACCACCGTTGCTTGACGTCGGCCCAATCTATTCCGCTCGCGATTGTATTTTTACGGCGGTGTATATTTCGCAAAATTTCGTTTATCCGAGGTGTTTTATTGACTCGACTCAATTCTCGTATGACCAGGTTACGTTTCTTATGATAATCGACCATATTTGCATTTGTGTGACCCTTACCAAGACGTTTCCAGGCGGCATTCGCGTTGCCAATAAGCGTGTTGATATTTGGTCTACGTATCCCCGAAACTGGCTGGGGTCGTTTCGTTTTGATTTTTCTGACTGTACGCCGGAGCGCTTCACGGCCACGACGCGCTGCATTTGCTTTCTGCTGGGCTTTTCGCTGTGCTAGGATTGCTGGGGTGACTGGACCCCCAATCATTTTGAGAAGCTCTGAAACAGGAACCTTTTTGTACGATCCGAGACTCATAATACCATATAAGATTTTTGTGTAGATTAAATATCAAATGAAGTATGCTATATGTTCATTGTCAGACAGAACGATCATGTCAGATATTTCATGGCCTCTTATGGAAAAATATTGTAAACGTCACGGATACGATTTTATAACAAAAACTGTTCCATATCACGATAGACACCCATCTTGGAGTAAACTTTTAGTTTTGAAAGAACTCTTACAAACATATGATATTGTTGTATGGCTCGATGATGATATCATACTTACCCAACCTGATATGAGAATCGAGGCATTACTAGAGTCGTTTATTTATTCAGATAAATCCCTGGCAGTTTCTGAAAACAATAGCACACCTTTTAATTTTGGAATGATTATTGTCAAGAAAACAGCTGAACATGTTATTGATCAAATATGGAACAATATCGATGAAGAAACACGATTTGGCCTTTTCTGGGAAGAATCTAGTGCAACAAAATTATACAATTCTAATGAGAGTTTCAAAAATCAAATATATATATTTTCACCCGGTGTGATCCAAGGATTCCATCCCGCAAACTGTCATAAATCGTATATGTGGAAGCCTCGTACATTTGCCTTGCACGTTTCAGGGTTCGCTGATTTGGGCTATCGAATCTCAAAGATGGAAGAAACAATTCGTGAACTTCATTTAGAGTCAAGGTTTTGAGATAGGTACACTATCGATGTTTTAAATCAACCGGATGTCAGTTTAATGTAACTGTGACATATCCAGATGATGAATTTGTACTATTTATGGATGTCCATGATCCTGACGTATAAGAACCACCACCACCACCACCAAAACCTGCGCCGGTAGTAGCTCCACCACCACCACCAGAGTATCCACCACCACCACCACCACCTGCAATGTTTGCGCACGCACCTCCACCACCAAAACCACCATAGTCTGACGGATTTCTGAGACCCACTCCTCCTGCACTACCATTTACAAAAGCTTTGCCGCCATATCCAGTGTTAGCTCCTGTCCAGCCATTCCCACCGTCTGTAAAATATCCACCACCACCTGCTGCTCCATAGTAGTTTGGAGGGGATTGTTGTGAACCTTGACCACCATTCCCATTTGTGCCACCTGCTCCACTTTGTGGAGGCGGAGTTCCACCAGATGTTGTAGTTGAACCGTTCAGTCCCTTTCCTCCACATGCCGTATACGGATTTGCATTTGTTCCGGCACCCGTCGCAAATTGATTATCAAAAGAAGAACCACCAGCACCACCTGCTGCCACTAAAAGTGTATTTGTGGTTTGATTATATACGAAACTTCCACCACATCCCGGACGTCTTCCATAATCCGTGATTACGTTATTTGGATTCTGTCCTACGAGAATCTGAATCACGTCACCTTTTGTCAAATTTAAGGTTGTTGTACCAACAGCACCATATACTGTATAGTTAAACCAAAACCCATTGTATGTAACTAATCCAGTTGCATAACCAGGTCCAGCTACTGTAAAAGTATATGAGCCTGAGACTGGTACTGTCCAATATTGTTTACCACCTGAAAGAGTGAGGGGATTCGCACTACCGTACCCTGGATATGTTGTACCGTAACCACTCAAAGACGTCGGACCTGTCGAACCCACTGTATTCAAGTTAGTAAACGTAAATGAAGTAAAAGAATACAATGGTGGACTAGACATGGTTATTTTATTCAGGGTTCCTGAGTTATAGAATTTTATTTTATCACTGCCACCAGAATTTGATAATTTTATGTTAGATGTCATTGTTATACTAGTACAATGAAATCTTTGGCTTGAATGCTGGTGCCTGAGGAGCCGTATTCATACGCTCGACAAGGGGGCGTAGGAGTCTCACGTAGGCGACATAAGCTGCGACAAAACCGATGATGACAATCACGAGGATCCATCGACCAAGGACCCGCTTTTCTTCGGGTGGCTTGGGCGGCGGCGGAACCATCGACATGGCATCGACGATTCGTTGAATCTGGACATCTTGAAGAGGTGGTGTAGGCGGCGGTGGTTCATGGTATTCACAGTGAATCCGAAGCGTAAAAGCATTGTGTTCAAATCCTTGGAAATTGAGCAGCGCACCAGTGCGATCGACCCATCGAACTGTGAGTCTCGAAATTTTTGGGATGGGCGAATTGTACAAAATGTACTGTTTATAGTCCGTTGTTTCTTTATAGTTCTTTATGGTACCGGATGGAACGTCGAGTGGAATCATACCAAATGTCGATCGTATGGATGAACCCTCGGTCGTTCCTTGGATGAGTTTCTTTGCATCGAGGACGCTGGTTGTCCGGAGCTCCTCAATATCGAGAAAAACGTATTCGTTTGTCGAGAGATCAGCAATTTGGGATGTTTTGAATAGGCTTCTATTACTATAGGCTGGATCGGATGCATAGACTGGATCGGATGATCCTGCAAAACTGGAATAGACACTCGAGCCAATGCCGAGCATGCGCTGCAACTCGGATGTGTTGGCTTGAAGCGTGAAACTGGCGACATTGCTCGAAAAGAGAAACTTTCCTTCGGATTCCAGAAAATCGACACAAAAGAGGAAACCGGATGCATTTGCGAGGGCCTGGGCAAGGCTGTACGCCGAGTAGTATCCCGGTGCTATTGAAACATTTGTGTTTGAAAATGTGAGAACATTTGAACCATTCGTCAAGTTGTATACAGTGTTGGGGACCTTGGCAGCTACCAGGTCCACCTGGGTAACGGAATGCACTGGATTCGTCAAGTGGAGTGTGTAAGAATTGCCTGACGGATACAGGGTGGCGTCTCGATTTGTCGAGTCGACAAATATGTACTTGATTCTCTGACTGTCATCAGCCATCCTATTGTTAGGACGGAATTTAACTCGGTGGTGTAGGCCAGGTGAAATTAAGTGGACATGACCCCTCGATGACGAGATCTCGAAGCTGTTGGCGGTACATCGCCCATTCCGATTTTTTTTCGTCTGAAAGAGGACCTCCTGGAATTTGTGTCCAATCGGATTTGTAAAGAAGATCGTTACGTTGTTGGCGAATAGCTGTATATTCCCATTTGTACATTTCGGATATTTTGTCGACGTCCGGTGAAAGCTGGATATTTCCTTCAGAGTCTTTCGACACGATGACAGCCCGATAATCGAGCGGTGGAACCACCTCGATGTGTGTCGCTTCGGGCTCTCGGGAAATATCAATTTCTGTGTATTCATACATTGCGACAATCTGGAGAGTATCCGGTATAACAGCGACGAAATATGGCATATCTATACATAGTGTGTAACAGAAGATTTATAGTTAAATGTACCCACTGATGTCGTTAGGACAAGTTGAGTAATCGTTCCTGAAGCTGCAGTGACAAATCCTGCTCCATAGTTTCGAGTCGCGCCCACGCCGGCATAACATCCGACAGCTACAAATTCATAATGATACCGACCACCCGTCCCTCCTGGATTAACTGACCATACACGGATAAGTGCTCCGTAATTATTTCCGTTGACTTCTGAATTGTAAG
>JACCDP010948106.1_pt1 | contig 31913 bp, 45 predicted proteins | sample 7445841 | NCBI WGS metagenome assembly JACCDP01 (sample SAMN15323441, study PRJNA562643) | freshwater metagenome | isolation source: river surface water | place: USA:Blue River Watershed | collected 2017-08-17 | reverse complement strand
TGATGGGTCCGACCCATGACTGGGGGCGGCGGCGGGGTGCAGGGGCGGAGCCCCGCTGGTGACCCGTCCCCTGACCTCCATGAAACTCAAAAAAACTTTTTAACAATTGTTTTCTCTTTTGAAGGGGGCCGAGGGGCGGGGACCCATGAAACTCAAAAAAGTTTTTTTACTTTTGTTTTCTTTTTCAACGAACCGAGAGAGGCGCGACGAGACCCATCCGGAGCTTACACATCTCGGCGTGATGTGCGCACCACACGCTGAACTCGTCTACAGGGCTTTCTGTGCACGTGGGTTCTATGCACATATCTGGAGAGCGTGGTGCTGGGCGCGCTCTGCACATAGGGCATGACTTGTGTTGGGTTCTGTACCAACTCTTTATACATTTGTAATGGAATACATGCTTGCATGTGGTCTTGAGGGTCTTGCCCTTGGTGAGGGGCTCGTAGCAGATGGGACACGTCATCTTTGCGTTTTGGTGCGGATCTTGGTCGGGCAAGACCATGCCCACACACAACATCCATTTTCCATGAACTTCAAAAAAGTTTTTTAAATTTTGTTTTCTTTTTGTCTGAAGCCGAACAAAGGTCAGATCCAAATTCACTTGCGCCGGTACGTTTTGAGATTACCAGTGTAATTGATCAGGTGCGCTATTGCAGTCTCCCGTGACTTGTTAGGAGTTTCGTTAAGGACCCAATTGTTTCTGTTTATTTGGTTGGTAACATTGTTACCTTTATTGTTGTACCAGTTGTTTCCAGCACGGTATATGCGCTCCGTTTCTGCATTGCGCTTGCGCTTCGCACCTGCTCGTGTCTTTGCACGCGTGGCTAAGATGGAGTTGAGTTGTTTTTCATTAATTGTATATCCACCTGCGTGAGCATATCTTCTTATTCTGTTTACAAATTCTGTATTAGATTTCGAATTTATCCATATATAATTGAACATGTGCTTGGGAACGGGAGTGTAGAATTTAGCAGCTAATTTTTTCATAAAATTATTGTAATTCCGGCCATTCTTATTGATTCTATAGATTCTACCATTACTATCCTTGGCGACTCGTGACATATTGATGCCATGCTGGAAAGACATGGCCTGATTTACGAGTTTATTGAAAACATTGGCCGTCATAATTGGTCGATTCGCATTTCGTCGTATGACTTCGGTGAGAACTCGTGGTGTGAACCGCTCGTGAACATTACCCACACGACCCGTCTTCAGGAAATTCACGGCACGCTGAAGTTGATTCAACTTTTCTCTATTATTCGCCGTGAGTGGACGGTACTGCGCGGGCAACCGACAGGTTGGTGAAATTTTGTTTGTAAATTCATTGCGGGTGTACATGATGACGTCAAACCCCATCATGTGGGCGCGTCCGGGCCTGAACGGCTCATCCACTGTCATGAAGAAACTCTCTAGGTTATCCTTCAACCACCACTTGCATTGTATCTGAGTAGTTGGGAAGTTGGAATTGCATATGTACCCTTTTCCGTTACGGATAGTACACGCCCACACATGTGGTATCATCCCTGAATCAAGGGCGGGTGCGACATACACAATTGCTCCAGTGAGGTCATACCCTTTTTTTTCAAGAATTATATCCCTCAACTTGAAATTGTAAGACGCCCTTATCCCACTTCTGTACATAAGGATCGGTGCTGTCCAGCTGTTATTTTTGAATCTGTACCTCCACGTGAGATCACTCACCATTCTGAAATCTCGCCCGACGCGGAATCCCAAGTGACCAAGGATGACCGGAAGTTCCGCGGACGGAAAACCACCACTTGTACCTTTGGACTCGCGTGTAGAACCTCCTCGCCATTTGATGTTCTTTGTGAGGTATGCATTCAGACCAGACTTGGGAACGAGGCCGCCCGGCCCGCCTATAGCGCATATATACTGGTTTAAAAATTTCCAAAAATAAATCGAACTCGTCTTCAGTATACTACCCTTGTATGGACACGGGGCGGTGATATTCGATTCGAAAAAAGCCCTCTCTCTTGGTTTGAGAGTTGAATAGACCTCCTGAAGCTTGTGCCACATAATCTTCAGGCCATTATCCGACAGGAGAAATATGTTAATTGACGAAAATAACCAGCACGTCGACCCCGTCTGGCCAGCGCCTATATTCATTACTAATATATGAAGAAAGTTATTACATAACATCAGCATCCGTCTTGTCCTCACGAATCTCCACGAAGACTGGCAGGAACAGCGACTTTTGTCCCGTCTTCTTGTCTGCAATCAGCGCGTTGTACTTGACGGCCACTATGCGACCCTCGTACTCACTGAAGGGCGCGGAGCGCTGCTCGTCGCTCAGGCCCGTTCCCACTGCAGTCTTGACGAGGCCATCCTTGGACTCGACCTGCAGAGCGCCAATTTTGCCCTTGAATTTACCCTCACCCGCCACGTAGCCCGTGACGACCATGTCCGCCTCGAGCTCGGCCTTCATCTTGACCTGGTGCTTGGCGCGTTTATCCTCCCACGGACCATTTGGGTCCTTGAGCACGAGACCCTCCTCACCATCGCGAAGTTTCTGTTGGTAAAGAGACTGAGCCTCCTCCATCGAGTTCACCGTATGCGTCTCGACCACCTTCATAAACTTGACCTTTTCAGTCGTGAGCATCTTAAGACGATCGCGGTACCCCATGGTCCACGAGCCCTTGCGGAACTGCTCAAGGGGCACGACATCCCAGACGACCGCGCGTATCCACTTGGCGAGCTCAGGAGTACCCGTGCCCTTCTGGAACTTGGTCAACAGCCCGTTACCCGTCTTGCGGTCGAGAAGACCGTTGCAGCTCGCCATGAGCAGCTCCCCGTCAAGAACATACGGCTCAGAGGCCGTCATCGCAAGAACGTCATCATCGAGCGCGCCGAAGAGGTCAAGCTCCTTGCCGTTGCGAGTCCTGTAAGAAACCTGACCATTCTCGACCAGTGCGTTGAACCGCATACCATCCATCTTGGTCTGAGCCAGACAAGGAAACTTAATTTTTGTTTTTTCATTCATAGGGCTGACGAGCATACAGGGCCACGAGAGCTTCAGGTCGGGCCAGATTTTTTCGACGGTCGAGTCGCTCACACCGCACTTGAGATTGCGGCCGATGACACGGGTTAGGACCTCACGGTCATCCTTGTTGAGTTGACCAAGCATGCGCGCGAGGTACTCTGCAGCCTCGGTGCCTCGGACCTTGCGTGTCGTGAACCAAAGCTTGAGAGATCCAAAAGCGGCCGCAAGAGTGAACAGGGCGTCCGGTGCGTCCAGAGCCGGTGCCGGAATTTTTTTAATATAAAAATTGATACTCGGATCAAGAGCCAGGCGGAAAGCCTCCTTGAGAGTGGGGTCGTCAGCGTTTTCGCTTAGGATATCCTCCTTCTCAAGGCGGCTGGAGGTGGCTTCGAGGCGCTTAAGGATCGAGAGGACGGAAGCCATGTTTGTATTTGGGTGCCGAGTCCATGGTTCGGGGGACCCTCACGGGAACAAGACTCGTTTTCAGAGGCTCACACACGTCAGCGGGATCCGGATCCGGCACCATCTTGATTTTTGTAGGCCAAATGTAGCCCCAATCACCCCATCGACCAACCTCAAAATGATAATATTCAGGATTTTTGCGATTGAGAGCCGCTTGATGAGACAGGTGCATGGGCTCCCAGCCCCACCACGGTGGCGGGCGCGGGTTGGAGCAATGTGCGATCTTCTTCATTGTGTTGCGGTAGCCACGCGCGACCCATTCGTCAATCATGGCGTTCATATACTTGGCCAAAAAACACGTGTGACCCTTCCACATAAGAGCCGCCGGGTGGTTGACCCACCCTTTGATGGGCGGGCCTTCGGTACCATCGGGCATGAGTTTCCCCTTTCCCATGAGGATCCTCCACAGTTGCCACGCCTCTACACGTTGTTTACCCAACCTCTTGTAGTCGAGAGCCTTTGCACAGGCCTGTACGTCGGCCCATGGTACGAATGTGTTGACCATTTTTCTAGTCCACCGGGTCCGCGACCTTGTTGGCGTCCACACTACTCGTTTCGTTTCTTCAAAAATATTTTTTTAAAATTTATTTTTAGATGTGGCTCAAGTGGGACGGGCCACGTACACTCGTGGTCAACGTCCCAAAGTACCTAGAGTCCCAACCGGTAGAATATTGTCAGGTCCAGGAAATAATCGAACAAGTGAGACGAAAGGGTGAACCAGTCCACACGTATATTGACATTTCAGAACTTGAAATATCAAAAGTTGATTTGATCGGTATGATCGAAATTATATGGGACCTTCATGACCACACAAAGGGTGAAAGATTCCTCCAGTCCATCACGTTCACAGGCGCCTCGCGCAGGGTAATGTGTACGTGGCGCACCGTATCATCGATTATGCCCCAGTTTGTAAGGGACCTTGTACGTTTCGAGTGAGTCTTTTTTCGCGGCCCATAATAAATGGCTCTTGCTCAGTGGTTGATTATTCTTGTTTTGGTGGTGCTTGCTCTGTGGTTGGTGCGCGCCCCGAAAGTTCAGGGCAGCTGCCCACTCGCCGGAACACCCGCGTGCCAGTGTGGACAGGCGGCGGGGCGCGTTCGCGCCGACGAGCTATTGAGCCGGTCGTGATGCGATAAATTCCGTACACCCTATCCGCCTTGGCGTGCTTCACGATCACGTGTCGCAGTACAAACAACTGCTCCATCTTAATCTTCGTATGTTTTTTTTGTTTTATAATAGTACTATCATGTACACCCCTTACCTTGCAGAGTTTATCGGCACCTTTATCCTGGTCCTGGCTATAGTCATGGCCGGTAACCCGTTGCTCATCACGGGCGCCTTCTTGGCCGCCATATTGCTCGTCGGTCCGTTCTCCGGTGGTCACATCAACCCGGCTGTGACCCTTGCGATGCTCTTCAAGGGTGACATCAGCTTCGCCACTGCGGCACCGTATATCCTGTCACAGGTGGCAGGTGCTCTTGCCGCCATTCAGACGGCCAAGATCATCAAGACTCAGATGTGAGGTGGCGCCATCGCAAGTACAAAGGCTTGTAGGCCTCGAATTTCAAGCATATGCACGGTAGTCGTGAGCTCGATAAGCAAGCGCCACTTGTCGAAAAATGAGCGACTGCTTTCGTCGCTTAGAAACTCTCGATCAAAGTTGGCCACGTAGTCACGCGTCATGCAGGAACGGGCGTCCAGCCCTCTATGTGGCCCAAAATTTCCCACGTAACGTGCAGTTGCTCACAGTCGGGGTTCCATCGAGTCTCCCCAAGAGGTCCGAGCCTCTTTCCGTCCGTGAAAAATTCCCAAAATATAATTTCAAAATTTTCGTCCCATGAACGAAGCTGACCTCGGTTCACCACGAGATATTTACGGTCATTGTAAAATCCATTGGTGAAACGAATGATTGAACCATCTGATGGCATCATAATTATGTCGGGTCGGCCGACTTTAAAAGCAACCGTTGCACTTTCTTCATGTATGAATTTATTTTTGGAGTTTTCGTCGGCGTGTGGGGATCAATAATAGCTCGTGCTCGCAAAAAGACCAGAGAAATAGGCGTACAGATCGAGGCCGTTCAGCAAGTGCCTACACAGCCGGTTATAATAAAACGCAGGGTGTTTGTGCCGGGTCAACTCAAAAATTTTTGGGGGCCGGATTCTCAATAATCATCGGTATCAAGTATGTTAAATTGAAGCTTGAGTTCATTGAACAAAATGCGAGCCTTGCGGTGCTTGATGGTCTCCATTGCACCGTTGTGGTAAAACAGGGTGAGGTCCCCGTGACGGTCATTGTACTCGAACCAGCGAATCTGGCTCGGATCGACTACATAGATGGTGTTCCGAACTTTGATGGCCATGGAGGTCGTCATTCTGTCTTGACGGCGGGTCGGAGCTCTAAGTAAACCTCACGCGACACAGAGTACGGTGACTTCCACTCGCGGCACGAAAAGATCCACTCGTTCTTAGTGGGATCTGGACGGACAATCTTGGCGCCGATGGGCAATGGCATGAAAGTCAGCACAATCAGCTTCAGAAGCAGCCAGTACATTGCTATTCTTGAGCACATCAACTCTAAGCCGTAACTAATTCTGCAAATTCTCGCGCGAGTCTGCGACGGCAGATGGGGTGGTTGGGGTCGGTGACGGCGTCCCTCCATACACGCTGAAGAATAGACGCACAGTGATCTATCATGATCATTTCCGTGCGTAGCTGGGCATACGTGTGATGTATAAAAATATCATTCATGTTTCTGACGACGTGATGAACGTGGAGAATGGGGTCTCTAGGGAACGGCACGTTCATAGCAGCTATGAGCGCGTGTTCTATGATGGTCGAGCATTCGTTCAGGATTTGAACGACCCGAGTTCCGTTATATCGCGTTTGCAGGGGTTCAAAGACGTCGCGGACAATATCTCTGATGACCTGGATGGACTGATTGTCCAGCTCATCAAGCTCTTCCCAAAAATTGATATTTATATTGACAAACAACGCGTATTGCAGGTTGGTCGCCATATGGTCCTCGAGTTCTTGGATCAGATCATCGACGGACATTGTGCATGGAGAACAGGCGGCCAAGTGCTTTAGTACTCGTCCATCGGGTCGTAAGGATTCAGGTGCGAGTCGTCCTCCGCCCCCAGCTCGTGACCCCCATGCCAGCACTCCTCCTCGTGAATCTCGCGCTCTAGCCGGTCGATATTCTTGCGCTCCCGGTCGATGACGCCCCGCATGAAGTCGCTGTACTCCTTGTCGATGGGGCTCGTGTGGTCAAAGGGCTTGTTCTCTTCGAGCATCGCGTCAATGGCGGCCGACTCCTTGGCCTCGGCGCGGCGCTTGGCCGCCCGCAGGTTCACGAGTGTCTGCTCGTGCAGGGTGATGCGCTCGTTGATGGGCATGTCAAAGTAGTAGTCGACAGCCGCCGCCTCGAGATCCCCGGGATAGTAGTCGCCACCCTGCACCTCGTAGAGCTCCTCCTTTGAGATTTCGATTTCAACATAACTGGCCATGGCGTGATACATCGAGGGTGTTATGCACTCATCCAAGAAGGACTCGAATGCTGAGTAGGTCCAGGTGAAGCAGGGCTCTTTGTTCTCAGACTCGTCCCAGAACCCCTCAAGGAGGCCCGTATTCTCGTTCCACTGAAGGTAGACGTTGGGCGACATGTTTGTGTTTTGATGTTTGTTTAGTCTCGGGCCCTCCCCTCTTAAGCACACAACACACTTTCTTGGCATGTGGGACCCTCCGCTGTGGGCCCGACATATGCTCGATATTTATTGGGAAATAAGACCGTGTGTAGAAACACAGACCCTCTACAAGGCTCGGGGCCTCGCCCCCTATGATTACTGGACTTTTGAGCTTCAGTACCTGACATGCAGCACGTGGGTCAAGGACCCGTCACTGCCAAAGTACCTGCTGAAAAAGTATGAAAATTTTGAAAAAATAAATTTAGACGCAGAGGACCGGGAGGTGCTAGGGTGCGCGTTCCTCGTGGACCTCGGTATGAATCCCGCCACCTTTCCAGTAAAAATTCCTTAAGGTATATTAATGGCGGCCAATGGGGGAGCCGGACCCGCGAATAACAATGGCTATCCAAGAACCCTTAACGCAAAGCATCCAAATTATACGAAGCTTGGTCCTAATTACCAAGTCGTGCCGAATATAGCATCTATATTCGCCGGGTCTATGCGTCAGTACATGATGCCACTCAGGACCGCGCCACTTAGAAATTTACGCGAAGTGTCATTGGAACAAATCCGTAATGAACTCGTGGCGTTTGTGACCCACACGTGGAAATCTCTCGCATCGACCCAAGGTGGTGATTTGGAAAATTTTGGCCTCCTCTATGGAAATCTCAATATGCCATTTGATGTGAACGGCGCCGGTCTAATGCTCGGTCGGGGACGTGTCAGACGCGAACCAATCGCGGCCGACAATCCACCCGATGATGCGACGCTTGCATTTTTAATTTATGGTGGCGATTTCTATACCGTCAATGTGGATGTTCCCGAGCATCTCAAGAAGAAATACCCCCAGGCCAAAGGAGAAACTTCTCAGATTGATTACTGTAGAATAATACCTGGTGTCGGGAGGACGCCAACGAAATGCATTCTCATCGAGACTAAATTTGGAAAAAATTTATATGACATGCAACCAAAAGAAGAGAATCAATTACTGAAATCCAAGGAAACTATTGCAGGTTGGTTCACCCATTTAAATAATTGGCGCCGCCGTTCCGGTCTGCCGATCTTTCCGCCGCCAGAATTCGAAATGTACTACGTAAATACTCTGATAGAAGATGCCGGTAATTATTACGCTGAACACCAGTCTCAGAATATAGGCCTTCTGTCTAAAAAGGGCCTGGCCAAAATTTTGAAAGTCGGCACGACTCAGCTCACACCTGCTCAAAGAACAACATATTCAGCAAAAGTGACTGAGGTAGTAACAAAAATGATAGATGGCGTGTCGCAGCGCCTCGCCACCGCTCCTTTGCCGAGTATCGCAGTGGCGCGCGCTTGGACCCTTCGTGATTTCGGTGTTGATGTCACTCAAAATCTTCCGAATTTTAGTCGAAATGCGACTGCACAGGCGCGAGGGAAGCTCGTTTCGGCCCACTTGCCCGTTTGTGAAGACCTTAATTTACAGTTGAACGCCATGGCACGGACAAATAAATCAAAAGAGATTGCTAGAGAACTACTCCTTAGACTGGGGTGGGTGTTGCTATGGAGCAAAGGACCAAAGGGTTCGACGCCTATATTAGCGCCCGAGGTATATAGAAAAATGGTCGAAAGATGGCAGGTCATTAATAGAATTTATTTTAACAATACGGAGCACCTCATGGCGCCACCGGAAGATATGAAAGAATGCAACGCACTATTATCGTTCCCAGACTTTTGCAGGTCCAGAAGTGAATATCTTAAACACAATAGACTTTTGGTTCCCGTAGATTTGAGAGAGGGCGTTGACGTGATTCAACCGGAGGAATTTAATGAAACTGATAAAAAATATATTGATTTGCTGACCAAGGGAACTCCTATGACAAAGGGTGTGAAAAGCGTGCTGAGTAGGACGAATCGCGTTCAGCGAGCCGAGGAAGGGCTCGTGAAAAACGCGGCCAGATTGAGTTTCAGGGGCGGTCAAACTGTATTGGCACTGATTAGGAAAATTGAAAGAAATTTAAACGCAATGCCAAACAAACCGCCAGTTGCGCGCCTTGCAGCCTCGGGGATCACGAACCTTACCCAAGGCGGTGGTGCAGCCCGGCCTTTCAACAGAACGAGAATGGTGGCGCAAAACAACACGGCGCAGAGCGAGTTGGCCGCGATGGTGGGAGTGGGTGTGGAACCCGTCTGTGGTGCTCACGGGTGTCTTCCGGCACCCCAAAAGAATGCAGGCACCGCCGCCAAACGCAAGGCGGCCTCACCCGCAGCGAATGTGGCCAAGGCTGCTCGTCGCGCAAAGGCGGAAGAGGAGGAGCGGCTACTTAGAGCGCAGATCGCCGAAGTCGAAGCTCAGACGGCGCGCCGTATGCAGGGGGGTCCCAACAATAACAACTTGGGGCCGTTCATCTCGATCTATTAAAATCGATAAATAATAATATCGATTAAAATTAATGGAAACCGTTTTTACCAGAGTCGCCAATCTCAAAAGGAAATTGCGTGCTGCGAAGCAGAAGTATATTATGGTGAACAGAATTCACGCCATGCCCAAGATACGGACGGTGCATATAAACGCCAATTACATCAACCCGGTGACGTTGGGTGCGCCCCCAACGGGCCTTGTGGTGTATCGCGTCAGGGACCCCGTGACGAGACGCGTAGACTATTACGACAAGGCGACGTTCTGGCGCCTCGTTGGCAAGTCGGCCAAAAATAACTGGAATTTGTTTGTGAACAGAAAGAGGCGCCTGTTCGTCAATCCAGTCACCCGTGCCGTGATTCAGTCAAAGAACGTCGAGCGCGTAATGGTTCGACGCAAGCCGAGCCGCTCCGCCGCCGCCGCTAAGATCAAGAGCGCTCTTCGCAAGAGGGTGGCGGCCCGCAAGGCGGCTAGCCCCAAAAAGAAGAATAACTCGCGCAAATCCCACTAAAGAATTAAAGACCGTAACTCATAGATGGGTCTCTATGAGGAGCTAGGCGTCCCCAAAGGCGCCTCGGCCGATGAAATTAAAAAGGCTTACAGAACCCTTGCCCGCACGCACCACCCAGACAAAGGTGGTGACGCGGAAAAGTTTAAAAAGGTCCAGGAGGCGTATGAGGTCCTCTCGAACCCTGAAAAGCGTCAGAACTACGACCAGTGGGGAACCGTTGACGGTTCCCCGGGCCCGCAGGGCGGCTTCCCGCCAGACGTTTTTGCACACATGTTCGGTGGTGGAAATCCCTTTGGCCGACCCCAAGGCCCGAGGCGCCGCGCCGACCACGAGCACACTGTCACCATCAGCCTCGAGCAGGCTTACAAGGGCACGTCGCGAAACATGCGGATCTCCCTCACCAAGCCGTGTGTTTCGTGCAGGGGCAAGTGCGGGCAGTGCAACGGTCAAGGCCAGATACGTCACCAGATGGGGCCTTTTGCCATGGCCCAGCCGTGTGGTGCATGTGAGGGTCAGGGAAAAACGTACTCCGGTTGTGCCACATGCAATTTTAGAAAAAATATTTTTGAAAATTTAAATTTTGAATTGAGAATTCCCAAAGGGGTGGAGAGCGGGGGCGTCATAACGGCTCATGGGCTTGGGGAGCAACCCCATGATGCGGGAGAAGAGGCGGGGAACTTGCACTTTCGTATAGTGGTCGAAGACCACCCATTGTTCATCCGCCAAGGAAAGGACCTGGTTTTTCATACAAAAATTTCATTCGAAGATTCTGTGAACGGCAGGGTGATTTCCGTTCCACATTTTGACGGATCATTCGATGTTGACACGAGCCAATGGGGGCCGCTGGATCCGAGGGAAGACTATATCGTGCCTTTCAAGGGAATGGTTGAGGGGGGTCGTCTGCGCCTGAGTTTTGACGTCCAGTATCCTGGTCCTGGATCGAAATTTTGCGTCGAGAGGCGGCGGTCGTGAGCACCCCGAGCACCAGAGTCATAGTGCCGATCGTCGCCGTGTCCTGAACGACGTGAACAATTTCAGAAAAATCGACATGGGCGTGATGAAACGCCACATCATTCACCGCATCAGGGACGAATCCGAGTGTTGCGCTCCTGATGATGTGCTTTTGCATAAGAGCTCCAGAGCGGAGTCCACGTCGAATGATTGGGTGACGTGTAACACGACGCACTGTGATACGCACTTGCACACAAGGAGCCGCCTTGTTCATCCTGTTACGAGCAGAGAAGAGAATAGAAAGGTGGCGAGCACGGGTGCACGAGTCACCAGAAACCACACGATGGGGCTGATAAAGATGGCCCAGAGTGCGTCAGCCAAGTAGGAGTTCATCAAATTTGAGTAGAGGGCACCCCAGATTTTACAGTCGTTCACATAACATCATTCTTCTTCGTCGTCGAGAAGAAGCATGAATTTTGAATGATCATTTTCTTTATCGGACTTGAAGAGTCGCCCCTCTCTACCACATCTGTTTTCAGCCAGTCTTACTGAATCTGCAAATTCATATACAACCCTCCCCCGCCCCCTGTAAGCTGTGTATCGCCGACAAGATCCCGTGCGCGAATACTTCCCCTTGACAAAATAGATGCATTTTTCACACGGAGGTGTAAACTGCATTACACTATTCACTGATTTTTCTCATCGTCCTCTTCCGCGGCATAGTACGCCTTGGCCGCCTTGAGAGCGTGCGCCTTGGCCACCTTCTCGCTGACCTTGAACTCGCCGTCGTCAGTCAGGGCCTTCTCGAGGATAGCCTTGTACGCATCAGACTCGAGTAGGGCCGTCTTGAGCTTCTGACGGATCACCTTGAGCTTGTCCTTGAGCTGCTCCTCGCGATCGATGAGTGCCTGGATGTTCTCCATTGTGTTCTGTTTGTACAGCGCGCTAGACCTCTAAGCCTGCTCACCCGCACGGACCACGCATCTCACCGTGTACGAAGCGAGCAAGCGCCTCCGTCTGCACGGGGTCGTCTACAGCGCGCGCCGCCATGGCGAGTGCGGGACTATACTTGGCGATCGCCTGCAGGTTGGATGGCGGTTTGCGAGGCGCACCGGGGCACACAGGATAAGGTGAGCTGACTTCAGCATCGTCGTCTTTTTTTATCGATGATTTCCGCCACCTGGGGCTGCCGACCCCTTGGGATCGCATCACCCTCCTCTTGACCATAAAAGAAAACACAGGCGCGCTTTGATTCACCATTTGCATGATAAAACCAGGACTCGGCGTCTTCCCGTAATTCCCAACCGATGGGGCGCTTAGGATCATACCAATCCTGGATACTAAGGTCTTGGCACACTATGTATACGACGTCGCGCTGCGGACACACCTCGAGGCCCGAACCGGCAGGCTCCTCCAGTACCAGCGGCGCGGCGCGGAACATCAGACCAGGCTTGATGAGTTGGACCATTTTGTTTTTTAGTTTTTCTGATCTGGAGTCACTGAACCTTTTTTGTCGAGAAGGGCCTCTTTGGCTCGCACGGCCTTTTGTGTATAGACCGAATACTCACGAGATTTCTTTGCAGATTGACGTTTGTCGGCACGCTTGGTAGGACTATCCATAAGTGACAGACATGCGTTTCCCTGTGATCAGGCGTCCACACGACACACTTTTCTCCCAGCCTACATAAAGAAGCCATGTGGTTTGAGGCTTTTAATATCCTGTTTTTGGCATTCGCAATAAAGTGGATAAACTCAATTGCGAATTGTGATTGCGCCAAAGGGTGGCGACGGACTTTTATGCAGTTTTATTTTTCAGTCGCAATTGTTTTTCAATTTTCTCTTGTGCTTGGCCTGAACCGTTTGCTCAACTGGCCGATGGCGGGTCTGGGTATCATATATGGTTTTGTTGCTCTGAATTATATTAAGCAGATGAGAAGCAAATTGTGCGAGTGTGCTGAGAGGGCGCTTAAACCATGGTTTTTCTGGCTCACACTGAGCCAGACAGTCTGGGCTCTCACACAGGTTGTGACGCGTTAAACTTCATACTCGCGTTCACGCGCGCGCTGGCGGCGCTCTTCAGTATCGTCCTCGGGCTCTTTGGGCTCGCGACGCTCCTGATCATTGTATGCAACTGAGAGTTCTTCGACAGTTTCCCACGCGAGCCGGCACTCAATCGTATCTTCAAAATTTACACAAAGAAGCTTCGCCTGATCAATCGCGCGCTTGATGTCTTTCGCCTTGACGGGCGTCTTGTGAGTGCGCTTCGGTCGCGGGCGCGCAGTCATCGTCACTGGTCGGAGTGCGTACATTAACTGCATGGGGCGCGTCATCTTTAACGACGGGCGACCACAATCATGATGAACAGCAGGGCCAGAAGTAGCATGGTCAGGTTCATGGGCGTGGCGACATTGGCAAAGTCGGCCGGCTCGTACTTCTGCCAGTCGTAGCCCTCCTCACCTTCGCCCTCAAACTCCTCGTCCTCGTACTCCTCGTCCTCGTACTCCTCGTCCTCGTACTCCTCGTCCTCGAACTTGGAGACGGGTTTGCGCAGGCCAGACTGGACCGCCTGGGCCTCGAACGCCGCCGGGCTCAGTGTGACTGCCAGATTGGCGTACTCGTCATCACCCTCGTACTCCTCCTCCTCGTACTTGCTACGGCGACCGCCCTTCTTGGCGCCCTTCTTGGCGCCCTTCTTGGCGCCCTTCTTGGGCTTGGCCGCGCCCTTCTTGGGCTTGGCCGCGGCCTTCTTCTTACCGAGCTTTGGTGCGCTGATCTTCGGTGTGCTCATCCCAACACCCATGTTTACTTTCTGACAACAAAAAAAAACACGTCGTGTGAACACCAACCTGGATCTAAAGACCAGGTGAGCCAAAAAACCAAATGGCTCCTAAACGGGTCGTCATTAAGGCGAGTGACGTGGCGGCGTGTATAGGCCTGAATCCCTATAAACCCGCTTCAGAAGTTCGTGATGAACTCTGGAAGAAAAACTGGCCTGAAACTTTTAGGGGTCAGACCAAGCGTGATTTGGCTGACGAAGCGCTCGGCAAGTCCGTCGCGTCACGCAAGGTTCTAGCCGAGGCCCTGGCGGTCAAAGCAGCTAGTTCAACTGAGGCTCAGGCGAACTTCGAGACGGCCCGTGCAAAAATCGAATCGGACCAAACATTGAGTGCTGATGACCGTTCAAAGATTGTAGAACACCTGCGCTCCAAGTGCTACACTACACACGGGACCCGCTCCGAGGACAAGACGGCCCAAAAGGTCGAGACGGACACCGGCGCCACGCTTCTCAAGGATAATGCATTTTACAATCTGACCGTACTCGAGACTGACGAGGTCCTAGTCGTCATCACGGGAAAGGTGGACCGGATAGAGGTGGCGTCCGACGGTAGCCGGACACTCGTTGAAATCAAAAACAGAACTCGTGGATTTTTTCGGACTTTGCGCGAGTATGAAAATGTGCAAGTCCAGGTTTATCTTCATATGCTAGGGCTTGTGCGCGCCAAGTTGATCGAGCAGTACAATTCAGCTACTAATACAATCGAGGTCGATCGAGATGAGGAGTTTTGGGACAATATGATTTGGCCTGGTATTACTGCATTTGCACGGGACTTGTTGAGTGTAATCAACTAAGCCACCTCCTCGTCCGCGAACATCACGCGCCGCTTCTCACGCTTAGGCACCTTTGCGATGCGCTCGACCCACGCGCGCCCCTCCACCAGGTCATCGAACGTCACCTCCAGCACCTCGTCCGTCTCCACGTCCCGTGCGAGCCAGCCCTCACCCTCCGCAAACTCCTCCACTTCGGCAGTCACGAAGCGCGTCTTGTTCTTCGTGTGCTGCTCGATAATAAGCGTCTTGCCAACCAGAGCCTCGAACCACTCCTCGTACGTGTCGAGGGTATCCGACAGCTCCTCGTTCGCCTTGACAACCTCAACAACAGCCTCGATAGCGTTCATTTCTACTCTTCCAGGGCTCGGAGCTTTTATCTACGTTTACAGTAGTATGCATGTCAGGCTCGCGTGTGCAGTTGCACTCGCTGGCCTCGTCTTCACAAGCAGGTCGTGGATCAAGTGGTTAAACACTTTTGGACCTGAAGCAGGTCTGATAATAAAAAATATAGTGATTTTCATTGTGATTTATATTCTCAACACGATTGATGACGTTGTTGGGCCGCCTCGCCGCCAGGCTTTTGGTTACCTGTTTATGTTCATGGCATTTAATATAATATTCAATTATCAATCTGGCTGGATAGAAGACTTGGGCGCTCTGAACGTCGAGAAACAGACGCCCGACGGGGCCATATATCACAGAGCGCGCGAGCGGGGACTCGGGCCTGACGCGGCTCGCATAGTGACGTTCGTTGTGGCGCCTTTCCTATTGTTCATGGCGGGGAGTTTCATGCTCAGGGACGGCGAAACGCTAAATCTCGATTAAAAACACAAAAGTAAAGAGGTCCTGTTGCGCGCGCACTCTCCGAACCCCCTTCGCGCCGCTCTTCTCCACCTTCGGGTACCGCGTCGCCGGCAGTTGCATGGGTACATCGTCCCAGTACCACTTGCCGACGTTGCGATCACTATAATAAGCGTCCGTCTCGAAAAGAACATATTCGATCCATTCTGGCGATATGCTCTCGTCCATGAGGAATCGCACGGTGCGATCAAGCTCCTTGAGCTCATCCATGAGTTGGCGCGAGATGAACCCTTCCCAGATGGGACCAAACTCCCCTCGGATCTCCAGGGCCTCCTCTATCCGCTCAGTCCGATACTCGTCCACAACATCAGCACAGCGCTCGCGCCAGTGCTCTTCGTCCCATTCTTCCCGGACCTTGTGGAACCCTTTGAAGTAGATGGGTCTCCGGCACATGGGGCATCCCGTGCCAGTACCTTTCAGGTACCACTGCTTGATACAGGCCCCACAAAACTCGTGCCCACAGCACAGCTTGCGGAAGGGGCCCGTCTCCGAGTAACAAACGGCGCACTCACACTGGGACATGTTTGATTTTGGTTGAGAACTCATGTACCACGCACCCTCTTACGTTCACACAACATAAAGTCTTGGGGACCCTCTCAAGTAAGATGGCGACAATCGCACCCCCAGCTCCTCCACGGGTCCAACTCCCCACCGCCCAGACCAAACGCAAGTACTACACAATTCATTCGAATAATAATAACGCCTTTGCACTCAAACTCAACGAAAACGTGAGGACGGCTATCGTTGGATTCAAGGATGTGGATGATGCGGTCCAAATCGGGAGTATGATCGAAACACACTTTTTACGCTACAAAGAATGGCCTGATATTCAATCACCTGGAAATCTTGTGCTCCCGGCACCTGCTGTAAGTAATCTCGCTAATATTTTTATTAGAGTCTGGATGTTTGATGATCTTAAACTCGAATGCACGAATAATTTTCTTGACCTCATTTCCGTCGACTCCATCTTGTCACCAAAATTTGCCGTCCATTCTCTTAATGGTGATTTTTTCACATTTACGGCGGACGATGATTTCTACAGAAATAGAATTCGCGAACTTTATGACATGACCTGAGGCGGGACCCACGCACGCCCTCTTATCACCGCCTTGGCATATTGAGCGCAAAGAACAAAATGAATATGAGGCCAATCAAGAGCGTCACGATGATCGAGCTCGACCCCAAAAGGGTTCGAGTTTATCGAAGCAATCATCGTGACCTGGGCCTTGGGATCCCCCATAGTCTCCGCCATGTCCATCATTTTCTTGAGCCACGTGACGTGCTTCTTGTCGAGAGGATCAAAGGCGGTCATAAATTTGACGGTATTGCTCGCCATTATAAAAGACCGTCTGATTTTGTTTTTATTTAGGAGGCGCACCAACTGGCATCTGTTGGGCCGGGATGGACTGCCACGTGGCTTTCATGTTGCCAATCGTCTGCTGCCACAGACTGGAACCGAAAAACTGGTTCCATGCATCACCCACCTTGCGCCACAGACCTGTGAAGAACAAGAAAATGGCCAGAATCAGAAGCATAAAACCCCAGTTGGCCATTTGACCGCTGCTGGAATCACCGAAGCTAATGGTGAATGCCATTTATTTTAGCACGTGAAAAAATTTAAGCGGCACACCCACAGTATTTTTCACGCGTTGACGTCAGGTAATAGAGAATGACCAGGAGAGCCAACAGCCACAGCCAACTCTTCATTTATTCTTCATCGAGAGAATCTTCAGACTCGTAGTCGTCCTCGAGTTCCTCTTCGTCCTCTTCGTCAAAATCGTCCGAGTCGGTCTCGGTCTCGTCATCCGACTCTGAAGGCTCGTAATCTGGGTCGGAATCAACCTTGAGGAATAGGCCGTCACTCTGAGCCTCGAACCCGACGTCGCTCTCAAGATCCGTCTCGAGCCACTCGCTGATCGACTCGTCATCCACCTCGTATTCATCATCCTCGTACTTGAAAACCTTGGCGTTTTCAGGCAGAGCACTCAAGTAGCGAATGGTGTACATACCACCCGACTTGTCGAATATTTTAGCCAGTAGAGCCTTTGGCTTCTTCTGACCGACGTCGGTCCAGACTCGCACGAGGCTCATTGAAGTTTTCTATTAATTTTTGTTTAAGCCAATTTACGCAACGTACTGACCACCGAGCTTCACCTTGTAAAGCATCTTGCGGCGCTGACCGGCGTTGCTGCGCACCTTGCGGACGGGCTTACCACCGAACAGGGCGGCCAGGCCCATGTTGCCGCCTGGGGAAACCAGGTGCTTACGGGGGCGGCCGACTGGGCGCTTGGGCTTGTAGCCCTCCTCCAACTCGGTGATGAACGCACGACGCTTCACCGGGAGGACACGCACACCCTTGACACGGGCGGCGTACTTGCCACGGGGCTCACCAGAATTCTTACGGACCTTGCGAGCCAGCTTGGGGCGGATCGGGCTGGGAACCATGTTCGCCGGGGCGTACTTGATGTGTACAGTAGACCCAGCTGGGTTCTTGTAGTACTTGGCCTTGGGATTGTACGCCAGACCCTTGTCGGTCTTGACGACATAAGCACCACGGTCGGTGCGCATGATGACTCGGCGCTTCATGTTCATAAAAGCAGTCGACTCCATTTACTCTGGACCGAGAAATTTACATCAGGGCCGCGAAGGGGTTCTTGGCCAGGGCCTTCTTGCCCACGCGCGGGCCGCGCTTAACGTTCTTGTTGGAGCGCACCTTGCGCACAGCCTTGCCGCCGAACAGGGCAGCCAGGCCCATGTTGCCGCCCGGGGAAACCAGGTGCTTACGGGGGCGGCCGACTGGGCGCTTGGCCTTGGGGCTGTACAGAGCCTGCAGGGCACCAGCCTTCACGCCCGCGTACGCACCGCGGGCCTTGCCTGCGTTGGAGCGCTTCTTGCGGATCATCTTGGGGCGGATGGCCGTCGGCACGCGAGCATTGGAGTTGCTCAGGGCGCGCTCCGAGCCGCCTGGGCTCTTCACGAAGCGGGCCTTGGGGTTGTACACAAGACCACCGGTGGCGGTGCGGGCGGCGTACTTGCCGTTGGCCGTCATGCCGATAACACGGCGCTTGGAGTTCAGGAACTTCGTAGGGTTCAGGGCAATGGGGGCGCGACCGCGGGGCATTTGGTACTATGAGACGAGAAAATTTTATGGAAGTCCGGTTCCTGGATTACACTTCAGCAGAACTTCCAACGGTTTCCGCAGTTTCTGCATGACGCGAAGACTGTTGCAGGCTCGTCTGCCGAGCGCGTCTGCATGGTTGTGTAGTCGGTTTTGGTACTCTTGCATTTGCGACACTTCAGTAGTCCGCTGTAGTCTTGTTCATTTGTGCGTGCCTTTTCACGCTCAAGGTCCCGCATCTTGAGCTTGAGCATGGTGCGCGCCCACGGCCCGTCTGGCCAGAGCTGCTCTGCACGCATTACTGGCAGGTCTTGTGACTTGAGCTCTTTGCGAAGCAGACGGTACACGAGTTGCGGCTGGATCTTGTACCGCAGCCTGACGCGGTCACCTTTGACCACGAGTTCACACGCCACTTTACTGGCGTCGCGTGTCAACTCTTTCATAAGTTGGATGATTTTGCTCTTGTACCGGTGACGAAACAAACGATTTTCAAAAACCGGTTGCTCTCCCGCATTTTTCGCCTCTTCGAGAGCCCAGAGCCAAACGGCTTTTTCGATGTTTTTTGCGTAGGGGCGCTCGGGCACGTGCTGAGCAAGGTGCGTACGGGCATAGTCACGCAGGGCCTCCATCTTTGTTTTTTAGTTCGATTGCCCTTGGACGCCCCCTGTCGTTCACACAACCTATGTTTTTCGCCTCGTGATGCCAAGGGCACTTTCCAACTTACTCGCGGCTCTTTTCAATGGCTTTTCTCTCTTGAGAACAAGCTCACCGGTTTCTTCCACATCCGTTGGTGCCGCGACTTTCGCGTCACGTGTAGTGAACGTATGGGCCATATGGATGTCTCCGGGCACGTGGACCCATGGAGCCTTGGAACCAGAATTTTTTCTAAATTCTTCGATGCTCAAAGGGCCACCAAACATCTTGAGCGTCTGGCGTTTTGGTGCAATGGGAGTCGGCACGTACTTGCCGGCCGAGTGCTTTCTGTAAAGAGCCAAAAATTCACACATTTCCCCCCACCGAGAACCGCCGTTGTCCATACCATACGCCTTGGCACACTCGAATGAACAAAAGTGACCCATAGTTGTAAACTTTTTAGTCCGGTCGTCGTACCTAATGGGCAGGTGGACGTCCGGACCGTCCCACGGATGACAGCACCACCAGCAACTAAGCGGATGCGCAGCATCCGGGACCTGAGTTTTTGCACTAGCCGCCATAAAGAAATACTTACTAATTAAAATTAGGATGCTTTTAAGTATCGATGTAGGGATTAAAAATCTAGCAATGTGCTTAATTGATCCCGGAACTAAAAAGATCAAACAATGGGAAGTGGATGGCGTCCCGCCGAATCACAGTGACGGCCTGTACCTAAGCCTCATCCGGCACCTCAACAAAAAGCCATGGATTCTTGAGGCACGGCAGGTCCTCATCGAGAAGCAGCCTGATCGCAATAAAGGCATGAAATCTGTTGAACACCTTTTGCATGCGTACCTATTGTCCAAAGACGATACACGCGAGGTGATCATCTGGGACGCGCGTTACAAGGTCCCTGACATTGCCGGCCCGGGCAAGTCCAAATATGCGGCCAGAAAGGCTGCGAGCATAGAGCGTGCTCGTAAGTTTATTCGCGACACGAACCCCGAGTGGGTTGAATATTTTGAGAAACACAAAAAGAAGGATGATTTGGCTGACACTGTAATGCAGGCTCTGTCGTACATCAACCGTCCAGGCGCCACGGTCAGTGAAACAAGCACGAAAAAGGAGCGTAAACTTACACCCCGCAAGCCGACAGAGAATCAAAAGCGTACAAAGTATTCAAAGGCCAATCTCGCATATCTACTCAAGTCGGGTGCCAAGCAGGATGCCCGGTTCAACAAGGACCTTGCACGCTATTACAAGACTATTGATGAACTCAAGGTTGATTTTAACATTTAAAAAAGTCGGGCTACAAAATTTCAAATGAATGTCCGTCTCGTCGATTGCATGGGTGACGACCCTGCAGTTGTGCAGTCTGCTCGGGTGTCATATTGTTCGGGAACGAAAACTCCGAGTGATGACCGAGGACTTATTCGATACCTGCTTCGTAACCGCCACACCACGCCATTCGAAATGGTCGAATTCAAGTTTCATATACGCGCTCCAATTTTCGTGGCCCGGCAATGGCTGCGTCACCGGACCGCCTCTGTGAACGAGATGAGTGCGCGGTATTCGATCGTCGACACTGGCTACTTTTTGCCCGAACGGCTTCGAGAGCAGTCAGCTACCAACAAGCAGTGCAGCACGGGCCCTCTCGAGGGTGACGAGTTTTTGCTCTTGAAGCAAAAGGCCAGTTGTGACCTGGCGTTTCACACGTATGAGGAACTCCTGCGCCGCGGGTGCTCGCGCGAGCTGGCTCGGACGCACCTGCCCCAAAGCACTTTTACCGAGTTTTACTGGAAAATTAACCTGCATAATCTTTTGCACTTTTTGAAGCTGCGCTTGAGTGACCACGCACAAAAGGAGATCCGGGACCTCGCCGAACAGGTGGCGGTGCACGTGAAGGCGCGTGTGCCACTGACGTGGGAGGCGTTCGAGGACTTTGAGCTTGGCAGTCTGACACTGAGCCGTCTCGAAGTCGAGGCGCTCCGTGAGAACCGGACGGAGCTCGGTCCGACCGCTACAAAGCGTGAACAGACCGAGTTTAAGGAAAAACTCGCCATCCTAAATAATGCAGGCCCGCGTGGTGAATCCCTGGTATGACAGAGGTGGGCGCAAATACTTGGACCTTGAGGTCCAAGCGAAAATTTTAAACGTGAAGGTGCCTTTTAGGTACGGGCGCGTCATAGGGTGTCACGTGGAGGGAATCAGGCCCATTCAAGAACTAAGGGCTGACGAAATCGTCCAGGTTACACTTGAGAAGAAGGTTTGGGAAGGCCAAGTGCATTGGATATTAAAAAATATTGTAACAAATTAATGATAAATCGAAAGGTTACTGCCGCTAAAAATCTCATTTCGAGAATTTCAAGTTCGGGTAAAAAATGGCCCGTACCATTCTACCTCGTGGGGGCGGGTACAAACGGCGTTACATTTTTGACGATGAACGATCCCCCGAGGGTGCTCAAGATTGCCCAAGGGGACGCGAGCCGCGAGGTGGCGGCCATGCAGAAACTCGTGGCGGCCGGGGCCAATTTCGTCCCGCGTGTCAACGGGAATTTCGTTACGATCCGTAGAAATTCAAACAACAATCTTAAAAACGTGCTTTTTGGAAAGTTTTACAATAATAATAACTCTAATTTGTCACCCGAGTCAAAGGCGGCCATGAATGAAGCGAGAGCCAGAAGACGAGCCATGACGGTTTACGTAATGAACAGAGTTGGTAACACGAGCCTATGGGGCTATGTTAAGCGGGGCAAGGCGAATAACAATAATAAACGAGTGATAAAGTCTGAAATTCAACGTGCTGTCAATTTCATGCACAAGCACGGTATTTCACACGGGGACCTTCATTCAGGAAACATTCTCGTAGAGCTCGATGACGCGGGACACATGAAAAAGTTGTGGGTCATCGACTTTGGTCGATACGTGAATATTCCTGTGGGTTCAAACGAGAAAAAAGTATACAACGCACTTAAGAAGAATTCGTGGCACCAGAACTACAACTTGTTTAATAATACACGCAAGCCAGTGGTCATGCTGTACAAGGGGCCGACAGGCGCCGCCCGGGCCAATTCCAACTTGGCACGTGAAATGTACGGTATAGGGAAATGAACGTCAAGTAACAGTATGGAGGTGCCGACGACAAAAGAATTAAAAAAAAATTTAACTGTTAGAGCAGCTGAGAATGCGCTGGGTATACGCCCACCGTCCTTTCGTGTATGGCAGGAGGGGTCCACGCCCAAGACCATATTGGTTCCGCCCTATTGCGACGCAGTCGATGCCGAGTCCAGAGCCGCCGCGAGTTCCGCCGGGGCTCCTGTTCGGATTAATTTCACTGGAAATTCTCGACCTCACCAGAACGAGGCTATATCCAGAGGAGTCGATGCAATGGAAAAAATCGGTGGAGGAGTGCTTTCACTCGATGTGGGTCTGGGAAAAACCTATTGCGCCTTGGCACTGGCGGCGAGGGCCGGACGACGAACTATGATCATAGTGCACAAGGGATTTCTCGCCGACCAATGGGTCGAGCGCATACAACAGTTTTGCCCGGGCTCAACCATCGGGCGCATCCAACAGGACACTTTCGAAATTGAAAGGGACTTTGTTATTGCTATGATCCAGACCTTGTGTGTGAGGCCGTGGCCCAAGGGCGCCTTTTCAAGCGTGGGTACGGTGATTGTGGACGAGGCGCATCACGTCGCGGCCCAAGCCTTTTCACAAGCCATGTTCCTTTTCAGACCCAAGTACACACTCGGTCTCACAGCAACACCCGAACGCAAGGATGGTCTGACGCGCTTGCTCTACTGGTTCATGGGTCCCGAGTTTTACCGTTTACAGCGTCGAGAGCAAGAGCACGTGTCGGTCCGACGGGTCCCTTTCACGTGCGACGCCTTTCTCGAACCTCCACCCGTCACGAATTTCGGCAAGCTCAACTTTGCAGAGGTGGTCAATGTCCTCACCCGACTCCCTGAAAGAAATAAACTTTTGAAAAAAATAATTTCAGAAAGTCCGGGACGACACATCCTCGTGCTGACCGACCGACGTGAGCACGCCGCATGGCTCAAGGACAACCTAGAGGGTTCGGCACTCTACATCGGCGGTATGGGGCAAGACGCACTCGAGGCGGCTTCAAAGGCCCGAGTGGTTGTCGGCACGTTTAGCCTGGCCCAAGAGGGTCTTGACATTCCCACACTCGACACTATATTTTTGGTTACTCCTCATTCAGACGTGAAGCAGGCCATAGGGCGCATCATGCGCGGTGCTTCACGTCCAGTGATTTGGGACGTGGTGGACTCGTGGTCCGTTTTGTATTCCATGTGGCGCAAGCGCCTCGCCACGTACCGCGAACTGGGTATCATGGTCGAGGGTGAAACGAAAAAGGCCCCTGATGACATCATTAGAGGAAAGTGCTTACTCTGAGGTCCTCAGACTGCATCCATGGCAGCCAATAGAAAAACCCCAATTACAAAAAACATGACGAGATAATTGCATTCAGTTCGATCCGACGCCCCGGGCCCCGTCCCCTTTATCGGGGCGGGCGGGGCGGCCCTGAGGATTGTGTCCTCGGGCCCCCCAAACGGCGCGGGACTAAGGTTCATTTAACTTAGATTGAGATTTCTTTCTTCTTGGGACGGCCCCGGCCCTTCTTGGGTGCAGAAAGCTCCACGTCGCGAGTGTCGCCATCGGCGCCTCCAGCGTCGCTCACAATGTCAGACAGGTCGTCGGCTGGCGCTTCGCGCACCTGCACGGTAGGCGGGGGAGGTCCCATCATACCCATGAGCGAGCCAAAGTCGAGCCCAGGACCCTGCATCTCACGGCGCAGACCCGTCGGCGGAGGAGGGCCCGCGGGTCCCTGCTGCTGCGCACGCTGTACCGCCTCGACCATGTTGCGTGCCAGGTCCGGATTCTGCTGCATCACCTGAGTCACGTTCACCGCCTGCTTGAACATACTGTTCGTCAGGTGGAACATCATCGCAGAGCCACCGACCATCATTATGAGCTTGATCTCAGGTGCCACCTCAACCTTGTTCTTGTACTTGTTGTACAGCTCCTCAAAGACACCGTCATAGTCGTCCACGCTCTCCATCATATTCTCAGACCAACCATCGAGCTGCAGGTCGAAAGGATCAAACTTCTTGTTCAGAAACTCGAGACCAGTACAGGTTGCAATAAGCATTCGACGCTGAAACTTGATTGAGCGGTCGACCTCGATGCTGTACATCATCCGCTTGTACTCGGTGCGAATCTCCTCGATTGAGCTGTAGGAGTTCAAGCGCGTGTTGCCCTGCATTCCCTTCTTGATCAGTCGGCTAATCTTGTTCAAAAGATCCGCCTTTTCGTCTTCAATCGTCTTGTAGCCCTCTGAAGGCTGCTCGCCTTGTGGCACAGAGGAGTACTGAGGTCCCGGGCCCTCCTCGCCCTCATCTTCACCGTCCCACTCCTCCGGAGGTGGCGCCTGACTCGCGAAACGCTTATCAGGATTCATGAAATCGTCAAGACCACCGTCGTCCGTGGGCTCTGGAGCCTGTGGGCGAGGAGCGAACCGCGGCAGGGGACGCACGGACCGAGCCTTGATGGGGATCTTCTTCTCACGGGGCGCGATGGAAATCTCATCCATGAGCGCCGCCTCGTCGTCGTTCAAGTTCAGTGTAGGTGCCTCCTGTGCTTCGATGGAAATCATCCTCTAGGACTTTTATAGAAATGAAAGCCAGATCTTTAACGCGCCCGAAAAAAAAGTTTGTCAGAAGTAAATGCAGATCAAACTGAAGCCGGTCATCCAGGCAGTCATTGTGGCCCTGCTCCTCCTGATCATCTGGAATCTGTGGTCTCGTCCCAGCCCGTTTGCGCTTTCCCCCGCCGATCTGTCGATCCGCGGCACCCGCGGCGGCCCGGCCTCCATATTCGACATCAAGCCGGACATGAAGTGCACCCCCGGCCCAAGTGCCCAGGCCGACTACTACACGAGCGGTCTGACCCCCGGTGGTCTGTGCGGTGGCATGAACTTTGTGCACGCCCAGCAGCGCGACTATGCCATCAATGACGGTATTGGTGGTACTCTGCTCGCCAAGTAAACTTAAAAGAATTGTGCGTCTTCTGAAAAATGCGGATTGTCTTCTGCATGCCCGGACGCGAGTACTCCAGGGAATTCCTACTGGCCTGGTCTGATCTGCTCATGCAGGTTACGGCCAAGGGTCATCAGTGTATGATTTCCCAGCAATACTCGTCTGTTGTTCATTTTGCTCGGGCCAAGTGCCTCGGTGGTGACGTTCTCAAGGGTCCGGACCAGAAGCCGTTTCAGGGCCAAGTGGAGTACGATGCGATGATGTGGATCGACTCTGACATTGTGTTCAAGCCCGAGGATTTCTTCAAGATTCTCGAGAGCCCTCATGACGTCACGGCCGGGCACTATATGATGGAGGACCTCCAGCACGTGGCGGCCGTCAAGGACTGGAACGACGAGTACTTTGCAAAGTACGGGACGTTCAAGTTTCTGCGCCCGGACGACCTTGTCGGAGCACCCGAGTATCTCGAGGTGGCGTACGCAGGAATGGGCTGGATGATGATCCGCAAGGGTGTCGTCGAGGACCTCAAGTACCCCTGGTTCTGGTCAGACCTGCAGCGAATCGGTGGGGCGGACCTTGTGGACATGAGCTCCGAGGACGTGGCGTTCTGTCGTGCACTCAAAGAGGCGGGGCACCCGGTCTACCTGGACACGAAGCTGCGGGTCGGTCACCAGAAGAAAATGATCATCTAATACTAGAATGAACGCTCAGTGCAGTCTGCGTGAGGTGTACACTGTACACGTAAATTCGCGCAACGTCGTTAGCCCGAGTTCAAATGTGAACTTTGTGGCCCAACTCGATATCCCTCTCAGAAATGTCATCAAGGCGGAGCTGCTCATGGCCAGTGTGTCACCTGCCGCCAACACCTATCCCGTCATGCATGTATATGTCGAAGAGCTCGTCACAAAATTCGAGACGCTTGCAGGAGTTCAAACGAATATCGCCAGTGGCTCTCTGTCTACTAGTATCGGTTCCTCTTCGGGTCAGGCTTCCAACGTGAGCTATCTGAAAAACTCTTTTACTGTTTTGCCAATGGATCCCCTAACTGTTCGCACTGTTAACGGAGGTCGGATAGTCTACAACAAACTCAGTTCATTTCCCACGGAACAGTCGTATATTAATCCTATTCGCCAGTTGAATCGCCTGTCCATCAGCCTATGGAACCCAGACGGCACCGTGCCAACCACCACGACCGCGAACGGCGAGTCGTACTTCACGTTTCGTTTCGAATGCTCGAAAGATAATGTATGCCTGTATTAGAAAATGACGTACCTCGTGTACGTTGATTCAGCGTATAGAAACACGGCCACGTACGTGAATAGCAACACGTACACGGTCTTCCTGACCAACCCCATCCGGAACGTCTCCCGGGTCGAGCTGGTTTCTGCTTTTATCAACACATCCGGTCTGAGCAACACGCACGTGTTCCTGGATATTGAAGAATTTCGCACCCCTTTTCATCTCGACGCTCGAAAACTTGGATCCGGAGGAACACCCACGGGCAATACAGCAACTGGTTCGTTTGCCATGATACCACTCGACGTTACGAACGGGGTCAAATATTTCAAGTCCGGTGCAGATTACGCCATAGATGCCACATTTCCGTCGCGCATAGATCGACTGGATCGCCTGACCATCTCCTGGCTCGACATAAACGGTCTTCCTGTCACGGGGCTGAACAACACGACCGGCACGGGTTGTGTACTGAGAATTCATACGGAAGATGTAAAAATTGAAAAAAGTATTCTTAACGACTTGCCAGCACCGGTCCCTCTCGACGGCCCACCTGATATGATGCTTATAGGTGCCTTATTAGTGGCAGGGCTTGTGGTCATTTTATTTGTGAGACAGTAACAGGACGATGTGTGACAGCATCGCGAACGGGCCACCACGATACGTGGCTCCACCGCCCCAATCGTGTCCACCTGCAAATGTCACCATCGCTTCAAACGTCCTAGACACAAATGGAAACGTCATCGCTGGTAATGTTATCAGCGTCGACGGCACCTTTACGGGCAACCTCTATGTGACTGGTCAAATTTACGGAAATATCATTTACAACTCTCTGAATATCGGAGGTGTGATTAACACACAGACTATTGTCGCCGGTGCGTACTTTGGAAACGGATACGGCCTAAGTAATCTGAATGCTGGCAACCTGACCGGAACGATCCAGAGTACGAACCTGCCCGTGACCGGTGTGACGGCAGGTCTGTACGGAGACTTTGCAAACGTGTCACAGGTGGTCGTGGATCAGTACGGTCGCGTAACAACCGCGAGTAACGTGGCCATTCTTTCTTCACAATGGACATCCGTCGCAGGGAATGTGGCCTTTGCCAACGGTGTGAGCATCGGCACGTTGAGCGCGCCCCCCGTGGGTTCGAATTTGTTGGTCCTCGGGACCGCCAATATGAACACTCTGAACGTTACGACGCTCTTTGCCAATTCAGCCACTATTTTTGGTTCTCAGACTCTGAACGTCTTTGGGGTCTCCAACTTGGCCTTTGTTGTGGGTGATGCAGGTGGGCTCAGCAACGTCCGGTCAAGTGTGCTCGTCGGGAACGTAGCATCGGCTAACACGGCTCTCGTGGTGACACAGGGTTGGCAGCCAAACTTGACAGCCGTACAGACCCTGAGTGCCAACCTCTATACGGGCAACGCGTCCGGACTGAGTAACCTGACGGGCGCAAACGTCACGGGTATTGTGGCGGCTGCGAGCTCCGTGACGGTCGCGGCCCAACCCAACGTGACGAGTCTCGGAACTCTTACGGGGCTCACGGTGAGCGGTCTACTCACTGCATCCAATGGTTCTGGAATCTCGAACCTCACCGCAGCTGCTATTACGGGCAACGTGGCGAACGCGAACGTGGCACTCGTTGTGAGCCAGCCGGCCCAACCCAACATCACGTCCTTGGGCACCTTGACGGCACTGGCCGTAGCGGGTGGTGTGACGGCTGGGACCTTCTATGGTTCTGGGTCTGGCCTATCGGGCGTACCCGTCGCGAATCTCACGGGGACTGTTAATTTTTCAAACACCGCGGGCTCCGTGACGGTTGCGGCCCAGCCCAACATAACATCACTCGGGACCCTCACTGGACTTTACTCCACGGGCAATTTGACCGCCTCATTTTTTATAGGCGGTGGCAATGCCCTGAGCAACGTACAAGTTGGGAATCTCGTCGGTACGGTCAATTACGCAAATACTGCCGGTGTCGTCGTGAACTCGGCACAGCCCAACATCACGAGCCTCGGGTCGCTCACGTCCCTCACGGTCATCGGCTCCCTTATAGCAGGTACGATTTCGGGAGACGGGCAGGGGCTTTATTTAGTTCCGGGATCTGCAATAAATGGTACGGTCGCCACGGCCAACTCGGTCGTACGGGCGTCCCAACCCAACATCACCTCAGTCGGAACCCTTACTGGTCTGAACGTCCAGGGTTTGCTCATCGGCTCGAACGCCTCTGGACTCGCGAACCTCAACGCGAGCAACTTGTCATCCGGGACCCTAAGCACGGCCCGCTTGCCCACGAGCGGCGTGACGGCCGGTCTGTACGGCTCGGGCTCGAACGTGTCGCAGGTGGCTGTGGATCAGTACGGTCGCGTGACCGCCGCAAGTAACGTGTCGATCGTTGCATCCCAGTGGACCGGAACTATAGGAAATCCAATTTATTATCAAAATTTTGTTGGAATCGGTTCAAGCGCCACTCCCGGAGCGACCCTGACTGTCACGGGCAACGCATACGTCAGTAATGGTCTCACTACTCCGAACCTGTTCTTTACGAACCAGATTCAGGCGACCAACCTGCCGACGAGCGGTGTGACGGCCGGTCTGTACGGCTCGGGCTCGAATGTGTCACAGGTTACCGTGGATCAGTACGGAAGGGTCACGACCGCAAGTAACGTGGCAATCGTTGCATCCCAGTGGACGAGCGTCGCTGGAAACGTGGCGTATCAAAACGGTGTGAGCGTCGGTACCCTGAGCAGCCCTCCTGTTGGCTCGAATCTCTATGTCCTCGGTCTTGGTACCTTTACGAACGTGGCGGGTAATGGCGCAGCCCTGACGGCCCTACAGTCGAGCGTGCTCGTAGGCAATGTAGCCCAAGCCAATGTGGCACTCGTGGTGTCGCAGCCCGCTCAGCCCAACATCACGTCCGTGGGCACGCTCACGGGTCTCACAGTCTCGGGGCTCGTGTCGGGTGACGGTGGCGGTCTGACAAACGTGCGGTCGAGTGTTCTCACAGGGAATGTTGCAAATGCAAATGTGGCGCTCATTGTGAGTCAGCCGGCCCAGCCAAACATCACTTCAGTCGGGACCCTCACCGGGCTCACGATCAACGGGTTACTCACCGCCAGTAACGGCTCGGGAATATCGAACATTCGGAGTTCTGTACTCGTAGGGAACGTGGCAAATGCAAACGTAGCCCTGGTTGTGAGTCAGGCTGCCCAACCCAACGTGACGTCACTAGGCACCCTCACGAGTCTGAACGTGTCGGGCACGACAAATACCGCGTCTCTTTCCGTCCCGAGTGCATTCACTGCCAACTCGACCAATGTCACTATTTTATTTGACACATTAAATATCCCCTTCATAAACGTCACGGGCTTTTTGACGGCAAGCAACGGATCGGGTATTGCGAATCTCACAGCGGCTGCAATCACGGGCAATGTGGCAAATGCAAACGTAGCCCTGGTTGTAAGTCAGCCGGCCCAGCCCAACATCACTTCAGTCGGGACCCTCACGGGGCTTACAATTAATGGATTGCTCGTGGCGAGCAACGCGTCCGGCCTTTCGAACATCCCGGGTGCGAACGTGAGCACCGTGCCGACCGCCCAAAGCGTGACGCTTGCTGCCCAAACAAACATCACGTCAGTGGGCACTCTCACAGGGCTTACAATCAGTGGATTGCTCGTGGCGAGCAACGCGTCCGGCCTTTCGAACATCCCGGGCGCGAACGTGAGCACCGTGCCGACCGCCCAAAGCGTGACGCTTGCTGCCCAAACAAACATCACGTCTGTAGGTACGCTTACCGATCTTTCAGTCACGGGTGCAACGACCTCTGGCTGGTTCATGGGCTCGGGCAACACCTTGAGCAACCTGAACGCTTCAAATGTGGCTTTTGGAGCTCTGGACGCTGCACGACTCCAGGCGGCCCAGACCAACATCACCAGTCTCGGGACGCTCACAGGGCTCACGATCGATGGTCTTCTCGTGGCCAGCAATGCATCCGGCCTTTCGAACATACCGGGTGCGAACGTGAGCACCGTGCCGACTGCCCAGAGCGTCACGGTCGCCGCCCAGCCCAACATTACCAGTCTCGGGACGCTCACAGGGCTCACAATCAACGGGCTTTTGAATGCAAGTAACGGTTCTGGAATTGCAAACCTCACTGCGGCTAATATCACCGGAAACGTCGCAAATGCTAATGTTGCCCTAGTCATTTCTCAGGGGTTCCAGCCTAATTTGTCACAGGTCTCAAATCTGGTAGTAAACAACACACTTGCGACCACAAACTTGAGCGTGTCTGGGAACGTGCTTCCTGTGACCCAAGGCAATACGTACGTCACTGGAAATCTGGTTGTCGCTGGGAACGTCTTTTCGGCGCTCGGGACTCCTTTGGGTTCGGGTGGGGCTCTCTACTTTTCACTGGGTGGACAGGTGACACCGAGCACATACACGGGCGTCGTGTATGGCCAGGCCCTCAAGCTCAGCCTTGCACCGTTCAGTATCCAAGGTTCAAGCACCGTGCTAAGCCGTTCGGCCAATGGTGCCATCCAGTTTTCACAGACGGGTGTGTACAACTTCAGAGGAATGTTCTGCACGACCGGAGACAATATAACTGGTGTGGCTATAGGCTCCAACGTCATAGATTATGGGACGCGCACAGATCAGACGTACGTGTGGCGTCACGTGCCGTTCGTGACTCAGAACCCCACAGCCGTTTTCGACTTTGATTTCTATGTTGGATCCACAAGCGCCTACTACTACATAGACCTCTTTGCGATCGACGCACCGACTTTACAACCCACGAGCAACGCACTCGGTGGCACGTGGCTCACAATCGGGCCGAGCACCGGTGGTGGCGCTGGAGGGACCCCCGTGACGCTCACGACCCTCGGTAACTGCGTATTCAACGCGAGCCCCGGTGCTGGTGATTATTACGTAGGTGTTTCAAACGGAACACCTATCACTCTGCCCCTCGGTGCATCCCTGACGGCTGGAAAACAGTACGTGATTAAGGATGAGTCGGGGCTTGCTGGAACTCTAGTGGGATACCGTGTAACCGTATCGGCTTCGGGATCAGACCTCATAGACGGTCAAGCTTCGTTCATTATTGCCCTGAATTACGGCGCCGTGTCTGTAGTGTGGACGGGGACGAAGTGGAGCATCTTTTAGTTAAGTTCTTCGAAGGAGCGACCTGTGGTCGCCGTAATTAAGTTCTTCGAACTTAATAGGAATGGTCTACCTGTTCAACTCGGACGTGACTCTTAAACACACGGAACAGGTTGACTCGTTCGGTCGATTACGTGTAAGCAATCCCGTGACGCTTTTTGATTCTCAAAATCGGTACCAATTGAATTCTAAATTCTTTTCAAATTTAATTGGTACTGGAACTTCTGTAAATTATAT
>JACCDP010208173.1_pt1 | contig 31965 bp, 30 predicted proteins | sample 7445841 | NCBI WGS metagenome assembly JACCDP01 (sample SAMN15323441, study PRJNA562643) | freshwater metagenome | isolation source: river surface water | place: USA:Blue River Watershed | collected 2017-08-17 | reverse complement strand
ATTACTTGATTTTCATACACTTGAGTTGTAAATGCAACACGCCCTCCTATTTTACCTATCACTTCTGCGCCACGTCCGTTGTTCAGTAATTGTCTACCAAATTGTTTTGGTGGACCCGACTCAAAATCTACTATCGGATTGATCACAAAATAATTTTCACTGGGATTGGCTGAGTCTCGATATGAATAGAACCAGCTGGGACTAGCCCAAAGTGAATTTTCACCTAGATTTTTAACCCATGATTTGGCACCGATACCGGCTCTGATACGGCCATTGTATTCTGGGTGATTGTAATAGAAATACTGACTGGCTTTGTTGTGTCTCAAACCGGGCAATAAAGCCAACTGTCGCGTTTCTGTGGTGTAATCTTGGGTTTGGGTTACCAAGTTCAATAATTCTCTGGTTTGCGGATAAAATCGAAAACCATTGATCGCGTCTTTGTTGCTCATCAACAAATAGGACTCTTGGATTGATCCTGGCTGATAGGTTTTATACTGACAAAAAACTTGATTGAACGTTAGTCCGTTCACAATTAGGAATAATCCTACATATTTTTTGATTGGAGTCATTCTAATTCAAAGATATGGGAGGAATCATCTGATCGGCTGAATTGTAAAACATCAATCCATGTACTTCAGGGTTCAACCATTCAATGATAGGCATTTCAGAAAGTATCAACATCACATCTGATTCGGTATCTGCTTCAATGGTGCACCACCATTTATCGATGCCATCATTCACTGCATACATCTGCATCACACCCCGTTGAAAAAGTTCGTCCACATATTCTCTTTGTTTGGGAATTAATCGAGCCAAAGACTCGTCCATTCTCGGGATTTCACTTTCAACTAGAAACAAGGCCATGATTTACGATTGTTTGATTGCGGATGGACAAAGTAATTCAACGGCTTTGGATATTCCAACATAATTGCCTGCGAAATTTCGATTATCACAATGCCAATGTACTTTGAGTTGCTCCGCTTCGCTGTTTGTGAGCAGGCCCAATTGTATGAGTATTTCTTGGGCCACTTGATACTGGGGTCCCATTTTACCATCATCAATTTTTATGGCAATGCCCCAATTTAGGTGAGGCACCGCTAAGCAATAAATGCCGTCGGCACCAGTTTTTCCTACAATCCTCCCGTTGGTAACCTTCATAAGATCCGTGCAATACCTCTTGGTACCCGCAATCAAGTCTGGGTAATGGGTAACTGATTTCACGATTCTATCACAGGCCGAAGCCATCGCCTCATCTTTCCATGGCATATCTGTTACCAAATTCTTATAGGCAATCGCCTGGTTGTATAAAGGCATCCCAAAAATGGGCGCTGAACATCCATCTGTACCAATAGCCAATTCATCCTCGTTGATCTCATAAAAGAGAGCTGTAATTCGTTTAATGTCCTGATGTAAGGGATGTTCAACGGACAAATAATCAATCGTATCCAATTGATTAAAAGCACAATGAGCTAAAAAACCTGCATGTTTTCCGCTGCAATTATTGTGCATGCACGAAGGTTCCTTGTTGGCCTTTATGAGAGAAACAAAATCACTTTTTCTTGTTGGTTGCTGAGGCCCACACTTCAAAGAAGTGACATCGAGTTTGATTCGATCAAGCACTACATCAACGGCTTCAAGGTGCATGTCTTCCCCATTGTGGGATGCACACATAATTGCCAATTCTTTATCGGAAAATCCAAATGAATCAAATCCACCTGAGAGCAAAAATGGAATATGCTGAAAATACTTTAGGGCTGATCGAGGAAAGGAAACTTGCGAAATATCGCCTTGTGACCATAAAATTTGTCCTGCCTTATCTACTACACAAAACGAACCTCTATGAAAACTCTCTACAACCTCGCCGCGAATATTTTCAACGAGGATAGGATTGCAATTGTTGATTTCTGTCATTCTTTTCAATTATAATCGCTGCTGTCCAAGCAAAAAGAGAACCGCCATTCTTATGGCAACACCATTTTCAACTTGTTGCAGTATAATACTTTGATCGCTATCGGCCACATCGCTGCTAATTTCTACGCCACGATTGATTGGACCCGGGTGCATCACACAAATTTCTTTGTTCAGCCGATTCAGTTTGTCCATCGTTAAACCGTACAGATTGGAATATTCTTTCAATGATGGAAAATATCTTTGATCTTGTCGTTCTAATTGAATCCGCAACATATTGGCTACATCGCACCAATTCAAAGCTTCTTGGAGGTTGTGACTCACTTTTACTCCCAAATTTGCGATGTGCTTGGGAATCAACGTTGCTGGTCCGCAAACCATCACTTCCGCGCCCAATAGTTGCAAGCAATAAATATTACTTAACGCCACTCTTGAATGAAGGATATCGCCAACGATAACCACTTTTTTACCTGCAACATCACCAAATTGCTCACGAATAGAAAAGGCATCTAGCAATGCTTGCGTGGGGTGTTCATGCGTGCCATCTCCGGCATTCACTATTTGTGCATCAATGTGTTTGGCCAGAAACATACATGCGCCGGGTGCGGGGTGTCTCATTACCACCATATCCACTTTCATCGACAAGATATTATTTACCGTATCGATGAGAGTTTCCCCCTTTTTTACGCTGGATGAGGAACTAGAAAAATTGATTATATCAGCGCCCAAACGTTTTTCTGCCAATTCAAATGAGACCCTGGTTCTGGTAGAGTTCTCAAAAAACAAATTGGCGATGGTGATATCGCGCAATGCCGGCGTTTTCTTTACCGGACTGTTGAGCAATGTTTTAAAATTGTCGGCGGTTTCAAAAATGGTTTGAATGTGCGACGCATTCAATCCCTTAATACCTAACAAATGTTTTATGGGTGGCTGCGCTGTCATTCTTTGTTGCTTAATAACCAAACTTGTTGTACATCATCGGTCCATTCCACTTTTACATGTTCACCGGTGCTTCTTGAATCCACCACCACCCCAACATAATTGGGCGATATGGGCAGTTCTCTTTGAAATCTTCGATCAACCAAAACCATCAATTCTACCTGTTTTGGACGACCAAAGCTCATCAATGCATCGATAGAAGCCCTTACGCTTCTGCCAGTGTACAGAACATCATCGATCAAAATGATATTTAAATTCTCCGTTGAAAAATTGATTGATGATTTTTTCGGCATAAAAATTTCACCTCTTCCGATATCGTCCCTGAAGAAAGTGTGATCCAACTCCCCATATTTCAGCAATGAAGAGGGTTGAATTTCAGAGATTACATCTGCCAATTTTTTGGCTAATTTGATGCCTCTTGGCTGCAAACCGATGATGGCAGAATTGGAAAAATCCCCATGCATTTCAATCAATTGCAATGCAAACCTCTTGATAATGAGGTTGAGTTTCAGGGTGCTTATGAGCAATTTAGGCTGGCTCATTGGACAACAAAATTACGGTATCAAATTCGTCTTTCGTTAACGCAATCACAGATAATCTGGGTTGCTTTATCAGACCGATAGACGACAATCGCGGATCAGATTTCATGGTTGACAATGAAACAGGTGTTTTCAACTGGTAAGAAGGCTTCAAATCCACAACTACCCAAGCGGTTTCATCCGTGGTTGGGTCTGGATAATGCGTTTTAACCACCTCTGCAACACCCACAACTTCTTTGCCTTCGTTGCTATGATAAAACAAGCACAAATCGCCCAATTCCATAGCCATCAAATTGTTGCGAGCTTGGTAATTACGAACACCATCCCAAAATGTTTGCTGGTCTTTTTGAAATTGCTGCCAACTGTATTTGAAGGGCTCTGATTTGATCAGCCAGAAGTTCATAGTTACAAAGTAATGGTAAACCCAATGAATCACAAACCGCGATGAAAATATTGAATCACCAATTTATAGACAATTTTCGATGTGCTAAAAAAAATGACAATAAAAAATCAACAAACTTGACAATTCGAAAAAAATGTTGTTCATTTACCAATCATTAAGTTGTCAAATTTTTTAACAATGTATCTCAAAGAAAACCTCAAACTACTCAGAAAGCGTCGCAAAAGAAGTCAAGAAGACGTTGCCAAAAGCCTATTGCTCACTCGTTCGGCTTACAACAGTTATGAAAATGGCGTGGCGGAACCGGGTATTCAAATTCTGATACGGCTGTCTGAATTTTTTCAAATCAACATCGACAAACTGTTAAGAATTGACTTGGGCAAATTAAATGAGCTTCAACTGTCACAATTGGAGAAAGGATTTGATTTAGACTTATCTGGCACACGATTGAGGGTATTGGCCACAACCATCAATTCAGAGAATGAAGAGAACATCGAATTGGTTTCAGTGAAGGCCAAAGCGGGTTACACCACGGGCTATGCAGACCCCGACTATATCAAGACCTTACCAGCATTCAATCTCCCCTTTTTATCGGCAAACAGAAAATACAGAAGTTTCCCAATTTCAGGCGACAGCATGCCACCTGTATCGGATGGTGCTTTTGTCACGGGTGAATATGTACAAGATTGGAACTTGGTCCGCAACGGGCATCCATATATCGTGATTACCCAAGACGATGGCATCGTATTTAAAGTGTTGTACAATCGCATTGAGGAAGACGGTACATTTTTGCTGTGCAGCACCAATACGTTGTATAGCCCGTATACGGTGAAAGTAGATGATATTTTGGAGATCTGGAAATTTGTAAACTACATCAATCCCAAATTCGAAGAGCCCACATCAACAGAAAGTAATGACATTGGTCCAGCGATTCGGATGATTCAAAGAGAAATCGGATTGATCAAAGACAAAGTGAAGAACATCGAAGAGAAGATTTAAGTGATATTGAGCATTTACTTTGGTGTAAATGATTCAGAATCCAAGGTTTCGTTTTATTTTTGCGCTCACTTTATTAGAAGCAAATGAAATTCGGTAAGAAAGAATATCTCAATTGGTACAGAAGCATCCTGTTACAACGTCGTTTCGAAGAAAAAGCGGCACAATTGTACGGGCAGCAAAAAATCAAAGGATTTTGCCACTTATACATTGGTCAGGAAGCCATTACTGCTGGAATGATGACCGCCATTAAGAAAGGCGACAAAGTGATTACCGCATATCGCGATCATGGTCATGCTTTGGCAATGGGTGTCAGTGCAAACGCTGTGATGGCTGAATTGTACGGAAAAGAAACGGGATGTACTGGTGGAAAAGGCGGATCAATGCACATGTTTTCTAAGGAACACAACTTTGTGGGTGGACATGGTATTGTGGGTGCTCAAATTCCAATGGGTGCTGGCTTGGCATTTGCTGAACAATACAACAATACAGGGAATGTGAGTTTAACCTTCTTTGGCGATGGTGCTGCAAGACAAGGTGCATTGCATGAAGCATACAATATGGCCATGTTGTGGAAACTACCAGTTGTATTCATTTGTGAAAACAATCAGTATGCAATGGGAACCAGTGTAGAGAGAACAACAAACTTATTGGATATTTATAAAATCGGTTTGGGGTATGATATGCCAAGTTTCCAAGTGGATGGTATGAAATGTGAAACGGTTCATGAAGCGATTTACAATGCTTGTGAACATGCTAGATCTGGCAAAGGACCTGTTTTCTTGGAAATCAAAACATATCGTTACCGTGGACACAGTATGAGTGACCCAGCGAGTTACAGAACCAAGGAAGAAGTCGCTGATTACAAAACCAAAGATCCATTGGAAACCACAAAGGCGACCATTTTGTCGAAAAAATATGCCAGTGAAAAGGAACTTGACGCGATGGAAGATGAAATCATCACATTGGTGAATGCCAGCGTAGAATTCGCAGAAAATTCAGCCTATCCAGACGCATCTGAGTTATTTACGGATGTTTACATTGAAAACGACTACCCATACATTACAGACTAATCACGAAATTTCTTATATTCGCGCCCTCTAATTTGATTTATGAACATTAAAGAAAGCATTGCATCGGCACAAACAACGATCAAAAACTATTACCAATTAAATACCAAACGCATTCAAACCATTGGTTTGGCGTTGATTTTGATAGTGGGTGGTGCCATATATTGGTTCCAATTTTACGTACCAAGTCAAGAAAAAGAGGCTGAAGTGAAATTTGCCAAATTGTGGCATTACTTCAAAACCGATTCTTTGGACGTTGTATTGAAAGGCGACAAAGCCAACAAAATCATGTCGGCTGTCGAGCTTTCTAGCAAATACAGTTTCACCAAAAAAGGAAAAGAAGCCCACTTGATGGCTGGTTTATCTTTCCTTAAAAAAGGTGAATACCAAAAGGCATTGGATCATTTGGATAATTTTTCTGGTGGAGATGCAATTTTAGGACCTTCTACCATTGCCGCTAAAGCAGCCTGCTACAGTGGTTTGGGAAAATTAGACAAAGCCGCTGACTTGTATGAAAAGGCCGCCAAATTGGGTGACAACGAATACACAAGTTCTTATTATCAAAAGGCTGCTGTTCATTATGAATTGGTGAAAGATTACTCATCAGCCCTATCTTGTTACGAAACCTTGGATAGCAAATTTGGTGCTACACGTGAAGGTCAGGAAGCAGAGAAATACATTTATCGCCTCAAAGGTTTGATGGGTGAATTGAACAAATAATCGTTCAGGTGGCTACATCCATTTCTTCTTCCCCTACACCTACATTTTCTTTCAATCAAAAGCACTACAAAATAGGTGTAGTGACTGCTGCATGGAATGATCACATCACTTCTATTCTTCGTTCAGGAGCACTAGACACATTGTCTAAAATGCAAGAACATCAGCTTTTAGAAGTTGTTGAAGTATCTGTACCTGGTGCCTTTGAAATCCCCACTGCCGCTCAATGGTTGTTTGAATCTGGTTGCGATGCAGTGATTAATTTGGGTTGCGTAATTAAAGGAGACACGCCACACTTCGACTTTGTGTGCAATGCGGTAACAGACGGAATTGGACAGTTGGCATTGAAACACAGCAAACCCTGCATTTTTGGTGTAATCACCACCAATACAGAACAACAAGCATTTGATCGCGCCGGCGGCGCATTGGGCAACAAAGGATCCGAAGCAGCTGAGGCCGCCATTTGGATGTTATTGGCCAAACACTCGATTAAATAAAATCATACATCACTCCCCCATACCTTTTATTTCAATGGCAAACGAACAAGACAAAGTAGCTGAAAGCTATGCCGAACAACTTAGCGTAGTTGAACAATTGATTGAGCAAAATCATGAAGAAGTATCCATGGAGTCTCAATACTCTAGCCTCACAAAAGAGGAATTGGTCGCTGCTGCTAAGGAATTGATCCACTCTACTGACGTTAAAAAAGCCTATCAACAATTGCAAGCATTGAGAAATGTATTTGACGATTTGTTGGCACAAGAACGTCCAGGTATGATTAGACAATGGGTGGAAGATGGTAAAGATCCTCGCGAATTTGTTTCACCGATGGATGAGAACAAACAGGCCCTCAATCAAGTCATCAATGAATTCAAAAAACGTCGTGAAGAAGAAAGAAAACGGGCCGAGGAGGAAAAACAACACAACTTGAACCAAAAGCGTTTGATTTTAGAAAAAATCAAAGCATTGGTTGAATCCGAGGAAAACGACCAAAGTTTGGACGTTTTGCGTGAATACATGAAACAATGGAGAGAGGTAAGACAAATTCCCAAGGAATTTCAGGACGAACTCTACACTTCATACAAATTTTATGTAGATCAATTTTACAATCAATTATCAGTATTCAATGAATTGAAGGAGCTTGATAAAGACAAGAACCTAGAACTGAAAATTGATTTGATCAAGAGAGCTGAGCAATTAAAAGATGAGCCAAACATCCGTAAGGCCCTGCTTCAGTTGAATAAATATCATGAGGATTGGAAAAATACAGGTCCGGTTCGTTCAGAGATTTCAGATGACATTTGGAAGCGATTCAAAGCAGCATCTGACATTGTCATTGAAGCCAAGCGTGCCCAACAAGCACAAATTGATGCTGAAAGACAGAAAAATCTCGACAAAAAATTGGTTTTAATTGAAAAAGCCGAAACCAGCATTGCAGTATTACCCACCCAACCCAAAGAATGGTCAAAAATGGCCAAGGACTTGGATGAGTTGATGGCCGAATGGAAAAAAATTGGTCCTGTACCCACTCAAAACAACGAGGAAGTTTGGACAAAATTCAAAGCCATCCGCAACCAATTCTATGGAGAAAGGAAGCATTTCTTCCGCGATTTAAATACGAGTAAGAAAGACAACCTTTCCAAAAAAGAAGCTTTGTGTGTGAAGGCAGAAGCTTTGAAGGATTCCAATGAATTCATGAAAACGTCTGATGCATTGCAGAAACTTCAGGATGAATGGAAAACCGTTGGACCAGTACCCGAAGAACAAAATGAACTAGTTTGGAAACGTTTCAGAAGTGCATTTGATCATTTCTATGCCCGCAAAAACGAATGGTTCAAGCAGAGAAAAGTAGAAGAAAGCGGAGCCATCGGCAAGAAAAAAGAGGTAATTATGGGCTTGGAAGCCTTAAAAGCCAATGAATCTATCGATCATCAATTGTTGTTCAAAGAATTGAAAGAATGGCAGAAGCAGTGGAATGATGCTGGCTTTGTTTCAGGCAAAACCTATCAACAGCTGAACAAAACTTATCAAGCTTTGGCAGATGAAGTTTTCAATCGTTTCAGATCGGTTAGCAACAACCAAAGAACCACTATGCAAAAAGAGCATTTTAGTTCTTTGGCACAATCTGGCGATGGTCAGAAACGTTTGCAAATGGAAGAGCGCAAGATCAAAGAGAAGATTGCTAAGTTTACCGATGAAATCGCTACTATGGAAAACAACAAAGCATTCTTTAAGCACAGCAAAAATGCCGAGGTTTTCACCAAACAATTCGATGACAATATTGCGAAGGCAAAAGAAATGATTGCAAAAGCACAGCAAGAATTGAAAGTGCTGAAAAGTGTGAAATCATGAGCCTAAACGGCTTATTTGGTATCTTCGATTATCTCATTTATCTGGTTCAAAGTACGAACCGACATGGTGTTCATTCACCTTTTGTGTATTCATTTGCCGACAAGGTATTGTATGGCAAACAACATTGCATGTACGAGCCCGCGGCTGAACTCTGCCGAAAACGTATGATCCAATCCCAAAAAAAGATTCGATTGTTGGACGGGAAAAATGAATTATTGAGTTCGATAGCCCTCAAAAATGCACCATCGGCAAAATACAATAGACTGATGTTTCGTTGGGTTCAATACCAGCAATTGGGAAAGCATATTGTAGAATTTGGCAGCACGTTGGGTGTTTTACCATTGTATTTACAAAGGGGCGATTCATCGGTGAACAGATACCACATATTTGAAAAAAGTGAGACCCTGCAGGAAATTACAAAATACAACCTCGCAGAATACGAATGCAATGAATCAATACGGGTGATCCCATTCACCTCTGCCGCTCAATCAATAGCTTCATTGCAGGAGCAAAATGTAGTAGACATTGATTTGCTTATCATCAATCAACCGATGGAAACGGATGAGTTTTGGCATTTGATTGAATGGGCCATACCAAGATTGGGCAGCAATGGATCCATCGTATTTAATAAATTGAATGAAACCCCTGAATCTCAATTGCGATGGAAACAATTACAAAATTTGGCAGATATTACGGTTTCGATTGATTTATTTGGAATGGGCATGGCTTTTGCTAGAAAAGAACAGATTAAAGAATCATTTTTACTTAGATATTAACCATGGTATACACACACAAAGTACGAGTTCGATATGCAGAATGCGACCAAATGGGATTTCTTCATCATTCCGTGTATGCTCTGTATTTGGAAGAAGCGCGCACCGAACAAATGCGTTCGAAAGGTATCACCTATAAGGAAATGGAAGACAGCGGCTTAATCATGCCCCTTCGGTCCATGAGCTTCGAATTCAAAAAAGCCGGGCGATACGATGATTTGTTGGACATTGAAGTCTGGATCGCCGAGAAACCCACAATTCGCTGTACTTTTCATTATCGAATCATCAACCAACATGGTGAAGTATTAAGTACCGCCACCACCGAAATGTTTTATGCCCGTAAGTCGGACTTGCGTCCTGTGAAAGTGCCGCAAATCATCCTCGACAAATACGAATTCAATTAAATCAGTTCTGCACATGGGTTATTACAAATCATTAAAAAATCGGGTAGATTCGGCCAAAGAGTCTACAGAAGATACGGATGATTTGTTGCCGATGGATCACAACGACGAGATAGACCACAGCGAACAGCACCCCTTTTTGCTCTATCTGCAGAGAACGCGACTGAAAGCGCTACAAGGCGAGAGTCTATACAACGTAGGCAAGTATTTTTTCCGATCTATGTTCATGGAAAACTTGAACACCCGCGCCTCTAGTTTAAGTTTCAACTTCTTTTTGGCATTGTTTCCAGCCATCATCTTTTTATTGACGTTGATAGGATATCTGCCACTACACGGATTGAAATCTCAATTTATCCAAGAGCTATCACGTGTATTACCCAAACAAACGTTTACTGAAATACATGGAACAATTTTGGAAATTTTGAACAAGCAGAACTCTGGATTGCTGTCTTTCGGTTTTATCACTACCATATATTTCGCCTCAAATGCATTTCACCTCTTAATCAACTCCTTCAATCGGAGATTGCCTTTTGCAAAGAAGAAAAACTGGCTACAGGTTCGATGGAAGGCTGTTTTCATGACGTTTTGGATTAGCATATTGATCATTTTCGCGCTACTCCTGCTCACATGGGCCTATCAAAGCGTCTCATATATAACCCGACATGATTGGCCATTGGCAGGCGTTTACGAGTTCTTTATCCTGTTGTTGGAGTATGTAGTTTTGGCTGCTTTGTTTCAGATTGGTATATCCAGCATTTATTATTTTGGGCCATCCAATTCCAAAAAATGGAGATTCTTGAGTGCTGGTAGCATCACGGCAACGGTTTTAGGAGGCATTTCGACCATCGCATTTGGCTTATATGTAAACAACTTTAATACTTACAACAAAGTGTATGGATCAATTGGTGCGATTATCGCATTGATGATTTTGATTTACATCAACATTCTCACCATCATTGTAGGCTTTGAGTTAAATGTAAGCATCGAGAAAGCCATCGCCCAGCGGGAACGCCGAAACGCAGGCAAAATCACCCAATAAAAATCTTTTCGATAAATCCCGCACCCATGCGGTCGTTGACATTCTTCATCAACACATCGCGCTGAAGAAACATTTCGTTTTTCAAAGGTGCCTGATCAAATGAAACGTACAATGTTTTGCCTCTCATAGAAATACTTGCGGTGTGCTTGGCAATGAGATGGCCTACGATTTCTTCCCACACTTTTACCAACTCAATTTCATTGTGCTTTTGGGTGAGGTGGTAACGATCGTTCATTCTCCTCAATACGTCGGAGATATTCTTCTCTTTTCGTTCGGGGACATCCCTTCTTGGCAAATCGATCATACCTGAACAAAATTACGCATTGGCCAGCTTGCTTTTGCGATATCCATAGGAAAAATAAATAACCAGCCCAACACCAAACCAAGCGAAAAACCAATACCAGTTATTGGCCTCCATTCCGGTTAGCAAATAGGCGCAAATGCTCAAGCCCAACAATGGGATTAATGACCAATTTTTCATGAACGTCATCACAGACAATCCGATGAGCAGGATCCAATACAGACCATGTGCCACGGTGAACATGTTGTTCCATTGTTTTAAATCCAAGAGTCCTTCAAAATAATCTGGAAATCCCGATTGAGCCAAAGCAATAGACCCGATGACCAAACTTGGGAATATCCATTTCCCATTGATGTAAGGTAAACGAAACCCCTTGCCCTCTCCCGCTTTTCGCTCAGGCAAGAGCAGCACACCACCGCAAACCAAAACAAACGCGAATATGGTTCCGATACTCGTGAAGTCCAGCACAAAGCTCTCGTTGGTAAATAAAATGGGAACGCCAACCATCAAACCTGTAATCACTGTAGCAAATGATGGGGTACTGAACTTGTTATGGATTTTCGCAAAAGCCGGAGGCAGCAAACCATCCCTGCTCATACTCAACCAAATGCGTGGCTGACCCATTTGGAATACCAGCAAAACACTCGCCATGGCAACAACCGCTACGATAGAAACAATGTACTCCAACCAATTGATGCCCCGTTCACCCAATACAAAGGCCAATGGATCGCCCACCGCCAACGAAGTATATGGAACCATTCCCGTTAACACCAATGTGATAAAGATGTACAGCACTGTGCATATGAGCAATGAATAAAACATGCCGCGCGGCAAGTCTCGCTGTGGATTTTTAGCTTCTTCAGCCAAAGTGCTCACTGCATCGAACCCGATGTACGTAAAAAACAAAGCAGATACTCCAGACATTACGCCTTTGAATCCATTGGGCATAAACGGTTCGTAATTTTTGACATCGATATAAGCCATACCAACCACAATGACCAATACAATGGCAACCAGTTTCAGGATTACCATGATGTTAGACGCATTTTTTGATTCTTTGATGCCGCGATACACAAGCATCGTAATCAAAATATTAATCAACAAGGCGGGCGCATCGAAAACGATGTGAAGCCCCATAAATACCGGAGAATCCGCATAAGCGATAAATGCATTTTGATCATTCATGCTGAGCGATGAAAGATTGGCCGATTTCCACAAAGCACCTGCGTCACCGCTAACCATTGATTGATCCATGCCCGAAATGAGTTTATTGAAAATCTCTGAAGCCGATGAATAATCGGTAACCATCCACCTTGGTAAAAACCATCCCAATTGGTCTAACAAATGCACCACATATCCAGACCAAGAAAATGCAACATATATGTTTCCGATGGCATATTCCATGATCAACGCCCATCCAATCACCCATGCAAACAATTCACCGAATGATGCATAGGCATAGGTATATGCACTGCCTGAAACGGGGATTCTCGATGCGAATTCTGCGTAACACAATGCCGCAAAAGCACACGCAATTCCACAAATGATAATCAAATAAACCGATGCAGGACCACCAGATGCACACGCCTCGCCAATTGAACTGAATATCCCTGCCCCAATGATTGCTGCGATGCCAAAAAATGTTAAATCTTTTACCCCCAATACGCGTTTCAATGACCCAGATTCTTGGGCTACAGGAAAATCTGTTTTAACTCTGAATAATTTTTGCCAATTCATGGTTTCATCTGCGATAATACAACCAAAAGCGCAAAGGAATAGAAAATTATATAACTTTGTAATGATGCGCAAATTACAAGCCTTTGGGATGATGATTTTGGTACTGCTAGCCAGCGGTGCTGCCCAAATGGCCTATCATATTTGTGACGATGATGGGATTCATATTCTTTACGATGGCTGTCATGAAGAAAACACGTCCCCTTCAACACCTGAAAGCACGGGTTGTTGTAGCGAGGAATCCAATCTGAATTCCATTGATGATTGTTGCACGGATGCCTATTTTTTCGCCCTATCGCCACTTCCGGCTTCATTCATTAAATTCACTTTGGGCGATCCCAATTCTTCATGTATTGCACACATGCAAAATTCTCAGTGGTTCACATCTTGCTTGCCCAAACCACAAACTACTTCTTACCTAAAAAACACTCCACCACTGTTGTCGTATGTTCAATACAGGCCATCTGTGAAATGTGTTTGGATCATTTGATTTATCGCTTTTTTAAGATAAATTATTGATTAACCAAATACAAATACACAAATGAAAAAACACAACATTTTGCTATTGGCAATGATATTGCTCAGTAGCATAGGATTCGCAGGGCCTAAACCTGTCAAAAAAGTAACCATTTCTTTCGCTGTTGAAGCCAATTGCGGCGACTGTAAAAATCGAATCGAAAACGCGTTGGATAAAAAAGGCGTTTATAAAGCCATATTCAATTTGGACAGTAAAATACTTACGGTGACTTATGATCCAAGAAAATTGGAAGAAATCCAATTACACAACATGGTTGCGATGGTTGGACATGACACCGAAAAAGTAAAGGCGAGCAATGTGGTTTACGAGAGTTTGCCTGATTGTTGTAAATACAGACAAGACGACGACGAATGGGGACCTGGAAAACACTGATTCTATTCAGTTTCTCTATTTCGATCGCCTGTTACCATACCAGTTCTGCTCAAACTCAGGAAGCCCCGTCACGGAAATCCCTCAGTGTACGATCAGATGCAGATACCACTCAACCAGTTGTGGATACATTGTCTGAGCTTCAAATTAAAAAAGAGCGTGGTGCACATTACAATGGAAAAGGTGTTGGTTTAACCGAGATTCTAACAGAAACTGAATTCAAAAAAGCCGCTTGCTGTACGCTTTCGGAGAGCTTTGAATTGAGCAATACGGTTGAAGTGAGCAATGCCGATGGTGTATCGGGGATCAAACAAGTTGAAATGTTGGGCCTTGCAGGGAAATATGTATTGATGTCTCGCGAGAATATCCCAAGCATCAATGGATTGGCCACATTGAATGGACTGTCGAACATTCCAGGTCCAATGGTTTCAGCGGTTCAATTGGCAAAAGGTGCAGGTTCAGCCACTTTGGGGGCCGATGGTTTAACCGGCGGTTTGAATTATCAAATGAAATCCGACATTAAGGATCCCAAGTTGTTTTTTAACGCCTACAGCAACCAACAAATGCGATCCGAGGTGAATGTAATCACCAAGTCCATCATCAACAACAAGGCAATCAGTCATACCTATTTACATTCAGGTGGTCAATACCGTACCACCGATATGGGAAACGATGGCTTGGCCGACATGCCCTTGTCGCAGCGTTATTTTGTTGCCAATCATACACAGATCCCAGGAAAGAAAACCGAAGCGCAGTTGGGAATTACGGCCTATCAAGACAAAAAAAGAGGCGGTAGTTTGGTGAAAAACAGCTTACGTGAATTGAGCGATGAACTGGGTTCCATGAAATTTGGATTCAATGAACAGCACATTGAAGCATATGCTAAGATTGGCATATTTCTATCTGATAATGGCGATAAAAGTATGGGTAATATTTTAAACGCTTCCCGACACAATTTATCGTCACAGTTGAATTCACTACAAGGTCGTGAGTATCGTGGGACGGAAGACCGTTTTTACTACAGTGGAATACTGCAATTGCCCGAAAAAGAGGAAAAAAATCTCAAATTGGGGTATTCGGTGCTCTCAAGTCATTTGGTAGAATCATTGTCCAATGCCAATGGCGATACGTTTTCCATGGATGGATGGCAAAATTCAGCCGGTATTTTTGGCGAATACACCATCGAGGGTGAGAAATTATCGGCTGTACTGGGATTAAGGGCCGATATACACTCTGTTTATGGAAAATACCTTACACCAAGAATTCACGCCAAATGGTCGATCAACAAAAACCATCGAATCAATATTCAGGGCGGCATGGCCAGAAGAAGCAGCTATTTTTTATCAGAAAACCTACCTCAATTGATCAACGGCCGAACGCTTAGCATCAATCGTGAACAATTGATCAACCAACAATGGATGCCACAGGAAAAAGCGATGAATTTTGGTTTGAGTTATATGGCCAATTTCATGTTAAATGACTACCCTTCTACATTGGTGATTGACGCATTTGAAACTCGATTTTTATCGCAAGTATTGATTGATCGCGACATCTCATCAACGGATGTATTGTTACATTCGGTGAGTGGAGATCAAGCCGGAAGGACAAGAAACGCACAACTCGATTTTACAGGATTTTTGCATAGAAGATGGAGCTACAAACTCAGTTATCGTTGGATAGATTCAAGGGTTTGGCTGAACAATCAATTCATGCAACAACCCCTTCAGTCTGTGCATCGCAGTTTGATTGTCATGCAATACAACACGCGAAACAAATGGTATTTTGACGCGGTATTACAAATCAACAGCCGAAAGCGTATGCCTTACTATTCAACAGTAAATCACGCCATTCATCCCGGATACAGTCCATCCTACGCGGTTTTCAATATCCAAATCAGAAAGGTGATGAGCGCGGCATTTGAGTGGTATATCGGTGGCGAAAACTTAGGCAATATTCAACAACATCACCCTGTGATGAATTGGGAAACACCAGGCTCCAATTCTTTTGATGCAGGATATGCTTGGGGACCAACCAACGGTCTCACAGTATTTGCTGGATTGAGATATCAATTATTTTAAAACCCAATGGGTTGGTACAAATGCTAATTCGAATGATTGGATTGGATGTACCAACCCATTTTTTCATAGATGGCCCGCAATTCAGGCTGATTTTCTAGAAGTTTTAAGTGCCGATCGATCGACGTTTGATCGTTTCGTTTGGCTGGACCAGTAAGGGCATCCCAAGGATCTGGCAATCCCAAATTTTTCGCCGTTTTTTCCAATATGGGCTGAATCCATTCGGATTTCATGTTTCTAGATTGCATTAAATCATGGGCGATGCCGGCCATTGCCACAGTATAATTGTTGGCGAACACAGCGGCCAGATGCAAATATTCTCGATCAACTGAACTCAATTCTTGCGACTTTTTCACTCCCAAAGCCAAAAACAGGGATTCGAACAATGTTAAAAGCTGGGCATTTTCCCAAAAAACTGGAATATCCGACCAATTTACATCGCCAAATTGTGGGAACGTTTGCAGAGGATAAAACACACCTGACTTGGCGTGATTCATGTCCAACATTGGCGTTGCACCGCTGCAATGGAGAAATACCACGCCTGATTGATCGCAAAATGAGGCCAAAGAATGGATGTATTGGTCGGGAACAGTGGCAAAAATCACATCGCCCTCCTCCAAAATTGAATGGTCGGAATCATCGGAAAGATGAATTACTCGGCCATCGGTATTGGAAATATCTACATGTAAGTACTCAACATGCTGATCTGGAAATACTGAAACACGATCTTTGGCTCTACCCACAACGATGCACCGCTCCGCACCCATGGGCCAGTGTCCATTAGCATTGCGAAAATCCACAAACCCTTTCAAAAGTGCTCGGCCCAAGCGCCCGTAGCCCCATATCAGGATTCTGTGGGTCATACCATCAATTGTTTTTGTTTTTTGATTCGATTGATTACGGCCAAGGTAAACCCAATCACCATGATGATGGTTCCTGCCCAAACCAAATTAATCCAAGGGAACTCGATAACTTGAATCACGATATAATCCCAAACAGGGGTTTTCTCACCCGTTTGTATCACAAAACGAATGTTCTGAGATGCTGGGTTTGGATCGATGATTTGCAAATTCAAAATGGCTGCCATGATACCAAATCTGTCACTTTCGGCAGGTTTCATATCAAAATTGCCTGTGATTTCATTGATCAAAAATTCTGGACGCAACCACACCGAATCACCCAAACGTTTTGCCTTGATCGCCAGAGTTATCTTCAGTCCTGCAGAATCCATGCTCCGATTGATGCTATCAATTGACATTACTACCTTCCCAGTTTGAGTAATAAAAGGTCTGAAGAATCCCACAGTATCAACGCGGAAATTGCTAAATGGCTCTTTTCGATCCATACTGCTCTCGTAGTTGACGTGGGTAAAAATGTCTTTGTGCAAGAAATGACGGGTAGACGGCTCCGCCAGTAAACCCATTTTGGGATTGTTTTGTGTTTTCGGACTCAACACAAAACTATCTACGGTTCTACCCTCCTTGTTTTTCTTTACAAATGCAACCTTAAAGTATTTGTCGATACTATCCACTCCAACACCTTTAATATCTTCAAGATAAATCGCCGTGTATTGTTGTAACTCTTGTGGCTTGTTTTTGTACAACAATTGATTTTCACGATTGAATTTGATGCCTTTGGTATCTTGGTTTCCTTTTTGATCAACTTCAGGTGCTAGGTCGATACCATCCTTGGTTGATGAAAGTACATTTTTATTCACCGATGAAACCAACACGCCCATCAACAAGACCCCAAAACCCACGTGAGCAATATTACCACCCCATCTAAGCCATTCAAATTTCTTTTTCTGGTATCCATATACCAAGTTCGCAACAACCAGCGTGATACTCAAAAGCAAGAAGATGACAAATTTCACTTCATAAATCTCAAAACCGAACATCAGCAAAATGGTGATGACGATGGATACCAAACCCAATTGAATCAAAGGTTTCTTGATGGTTTTCAAGTCGGTTTCTCTGAATTTAAACCAATACCCAAAGCTCATCAACAACATAATGGGCATGGCAAGCCACAATTGAACACGGTTGTAATCTGCCGCGCTTGGAACTGCCGTTTTATAACCAAACAATTTATTGAATACCGGAATGCTTGTTGCGGCAAATACTTGAACCAACGACAGAATAAGAAACATCGAACCCAAGAACATCCAGAATTCTCTGGAATCCATTCTTTCATCCGACATATTGGCTTTGGTTTTATTGTACAATGCAAAAATGTAGTACACCAACCAACCCAAAAACAAGCAAGTACCCAACCCTTTTAACCATTGGTAAAAAGTATCAATGGCTTCAGGGCTTTTGATCATATAGGCCAATGACATGGGGATAAGCAATGCCAACACAATGCCATATAAAGCCCATTTCCTCTTCTTACCCTCGAGAACCACAACCAAGGCAAATGCCAAGAAAGCCAATAAAAACAGCAACAATTGACCGGATAATCCCAAATCGGTGAACGAATGCACACTGGCTTCTCCCAAAATACCGCTTCGGGTTAAGAAAGTGGCATACAACACCAACCAAAATGAAATTTGTGTTAATAGGTGCGACGTAAATAAATGGCGACCTGTAGACTTTGAGATGATGAGCATATGCGCTGCACTAGCCATGATGAGCCACGGCATTAGCGATGCATTCTCAACCGGATCCCAAGCCCAATATCCTCCAAACGACAAGGCTTCATAGGCCCAAAATCCGCCCATGATAATTCCCAAGCCAAGGATGCCCACACACACCAAACTCCAAATAAGTGCATAAGGAATCCAACCTCTTTCGTTATTTCTCCAAAGAGCCGCGATGCTGTAGGCAAAAGGAACGATGGCGGTGGCAAAACCCAAAAACAATGTAGGTGGGTGGATTACCATCCAATAATTCTGCAACAATGCATTTAATCCATTTCCGTCTTTGAAAACTTGTAAATAATTCTCAACGCCCAATTGTCCCAAAATGGGAATATTCAAAAAATCTGGCCTTTGCTCTCTCAACAAATCGAAAGGAGAACTACCCATTTTAAATTCACCCCATTGAAACCCAACAAGCATAGAACTCAAGGCAATTTGGGCAAATGCAATCACAACCATCACCGGGGATTCCCACGACTTTGCTACACGCTGTAAAATCACACCCATCAATGCATTCCAAAAAAGCCACAACAGGAAACTACCCTCTTGGCCTTCCCAGAAGCATGAAATCATATAGTAAACCGGCAAGCTATTGCTCGAATGTCGCCAGGCATAGTGAAACTCATACCGGTGAAAAAATATGATTGAGAACAACACCACGAAAACCGAAACAATCGCCAAGGCGTGGATTTGAAAAAACCGTTTTGCCCAAATTTGTAGGCTTTGGTTTTTCGTTTGTTCATGTTGAAAATAGAAAACCGCCGATAAAATTGACATGATGAATGCCAAAATCACAAACGCATGACCCAGGTTTCCCAACCAAAGCCATTCGCCGTTAAATACTATTGGAGCTTGTGTTTGGTTCATTTTGCAGCTGTTGAAGCACCGGGGGCGTCTTCGTATTTAGAAGGACATTTACTCAATATTTCGGTGGCCAAGAAATGGTCTTTGTCGTATGTTCCAATCAAAACCATCTTTTCTAGTTGCTCGAATTGAGCGGGCTTGGGCTTGGTAAATACCACTTTGCTTTCATTGTTCAACGAATCGAAACCATAAAATTCCAAACGATTTGCGTTGGCTTGAGCATCGTAAACAACCGGCTTTGCCTTGTTTAACTTACATACCACGTGCACCGCTTTGCCTGGATTTTCCTCTGCGATTCGCTGAGCATCCGGGAAGGCAACGTATTGGGTGGTATTGCCATACATGCTAATGACTGTGGCTATCCCAACAGCTGCTAGGACCAACAAGATCAAGTGAAACGGTTTCATGATTGATTTTTTTCTAGACGTGAAATTTTGCGATCCAAACGAATCAGATAAAAGAGTATTCCAACAAATATGATCACCAGTACGCCATAAACGGCGTTCATTAGATTATGCTGTGCTAGCAATTCAGCTGCGTTGGCATCGAATTGTTCCGACATTGAAGTTTTCATTCGTTCAGTTGTTTTTCAGTTAAATGGGCAATACGCAATCGCAAATTGGCGATCCAATAAAACAATGCAATCCATCCGATCACCGCAGGATAAAAAAACAATCGCATTGTGGAATCCAAATCATATTTATTAAAACCCACAGTACCACCAGAACCTGGATGCAAAGAATTGGGCGATAATTTGGGCATAATCACTATCAAAGCAATGAAAATAGGAAAGATAAACACCGAATATACCGAGGTAATTCTCGCCCTTTGGTAAGGATCGGAAAGTGTAGATCTCAATAGCAAATACGCGATATACATGGTCATGCCAATGGCTACACCATTCAATTTAGGGTCAGAAGCGGGCCACCAAGATTGCCAAGTTACCCGAGCCCAAGTTGCACCTGTAATGCATCCCAAAATACCTGCCAAAATACCCACCCGAATGAGTGAATCGGCCATAACATCATCGCTCAATTGAGAAAAGCGCAAATATTTGATGGCATACCAAGCCGACATGCCCAACAAGGCCAACATCGCGAACCACATGGGTACATGGTAAAACAGGTTTCTCACGCTTTCATTCAAGACCACCCGATTGGGGAAACTCATTTCGAACACTTCCCTGTTTGTATTGATATTTTCATTGGATTTCAACACCAACTGCCCATTGCCAATGGAATCTGAAGGATTTCTTTCTAAAAACAAAGCATCCGGCATACCCAAAAACTTGCCATTGCTTAACTCTATGAAAATGGAATAATATTCATTGGGTATTTTATCCTTACCCATCGTGAGATTGAAATGAGCAATGACTTGACCATGGTTTCCTGAGAAATCAATTTTTGACGTTTCCCAACGTCCTTTCACCCCTTTCGATACCAAAATGACTTTGGCTGGAATTTGAAAACTCCCATTTTGGGCATCTAAATCCGATTGTTTAAAAGCATTCTCCTTCAACCATGGGGCATTGTAAACGTTTAATTTGATCGCAATGTCATTCCCCGATAGCAATTTAACTGGCGTAATGGCAGTAATTCCGGGCTTAAGGGGCAAAAACAACCCACCCAAAATCACATAAAGCAAACAAATTGCTGCCACCCATTTGTACCAATGTTTTCTCATCATCATCCTTTTCTGCGTTTAATCTCGGCTTCAATCAATGCCAGCTCCCTACCCATCTGTCCGGCCATACCACTGTTCTCTTGTGCCCTGCGTGTGAGATATGGAATCACAGACAATACAGGTCCGTATGGAACATATTTACTTACCTTATAGCCTTTGTGCGATAAATTAAAACTGATGTGATCGCTCATTCCCAACAACTGAGAAAACGACACTTTTTGATCGTTCGATGTCAAACCTTTCGCCGTTAAACATTGCGTTCCCAAAAGCGAAGATTGCTCATTGTGCGTGGCAATGCAAACGGCCACTTGATTATGATGCTCAATACAGAAAGTTACCGCGGCGTTATAATCGCGATCTGTGGCTTCTTTGTTGGGCTGAATGGGGTCTTGATAGCCCATTTTTGAAGCTCTAGCCCTTTCCTTTTCCATATAGGCCCCGCGCACCAATTTATAACCATATTGACACCTACCCTCTGCTACTTGGTTTTGCAAATAACTCAATCGATCATGGCGATACATCTGTAACGTATTAAACACCCAAGCACGCGTTTGGTTGTATTTGTGCATCGCACTGGTAGCCAACAGATCAATGGCAGGTTGCAGCCAACTCTCTTCAGCATCCACAAAGATTTGCACCTCACTATTTGCGGCGTTTTCACACAACTGATTGAAACGATGACATCCATTTCTCCAATCTTGCTTGTGAGACTCCATTAAATGATTTTCAATCAACTCAATATCAACGATTTGATTTTTCTCGATGATTTCGGAAGCGGCAGTCAACACATCCGATGAAAATACCCCCGTGGTTTTAAATACAGAAAATGGGATATCAGAATTTCCTTTGGCCCTTTGAATGGTCTTTAAAATTTCGGCACAGGTTTGATCAAATGTTGCTTCACTTTCCTCGCCTTCAACAGAATAATCAAGTATGGTACCGATACCACTTTTTGCCAAACCTGCAATGGCTTGATCACACTCTTCAATGGTTTCACCGCCACAAAACTGTTCGAAAATGGTTTTCTTTATGGTGAACTTCAACCCCAATGCAACAGCCAATTTGGCCATCGTTGGTCCGTAGGTTAGCAAAATTGGAAAATTGAACGACTTAAACAACATTCGGGCCTTTGAAAGCTCGCCATTGCTTTTGTGGGCGAAGGCCACCGATGTATTTTGAAATGAAAGCTCCGACATGGACATTTAGCACAAAAATAACGAAGAAAATCGGGTGTTTTGTGCCAATTTTTAATTTATTATGGAAGTCGCAAATGCAATGATTCCAGGGCTTCACCCAAACCAGGATGCTTCTTAATCAAATATTCCAACTTTTCTTTGTCTGTGTAAGGACGTCTTTCTTGGACTTCAATCTCTCCCATCACAGAAACAATGGATTGAATTGCCAAATGAGGGACTTGATTTTTCAGCATTTGCATGAGCGTAGGCCTAATTTCATCAATAATACTTTCTTGATGAGATGCATTCAAAGTGATGATCAATTGATTTCCCAAGTACTCATACTTCAACGATTTCAAACACGTGAGTACCCGAGTGGTTTGTGATTGATAAAATTCCACCCAAGCTTCATCGATATTTTTATTTGATATTGACGATGGAGTCAATATTTCATCGCGATTTGGAATGTCAATTGATGTGGTACTTTCGGCATTGCCTTCTAACTTTGGTGAAACCTCATCTTCTTGAACCGCAGTTTGCTGCTGAGTGCGCATTTGCTTGAATTGCTCAAAACCTTTGAGTTTAATCCTTGTGGACGTCACCAAGTCATCATTTACCGCGGTATTGTTTACCGTCGCTGCTGTTCCGGGCACTTCTTGTTTGGCAGAATCAGCGGAAATCTCTGCACCTTTGGCGGTGGGTAAACTGGTTTTTTCAGCGAGTTTTTCTGGGCCGATGTTCTGTTCACCAGTGCCTGAGCCGTTGGATTCAATGGATTTGGGAACGATGTTTGGCTTAGGCTTGTCCTCTACGATTGAAGGTGCTCTCTTGAACGATGCGGATTTGCCTCCTTCAGTGGGATTCGCTAATTTTTTTTTTACTTCCTCAAGGGAAGGTATATTTTGAATGAATGAATTTAAATGTCCGAGCTTCATCAGCATCAACTCCACCAACAATCGTGGATTTCGCGACATTTTATACTTTTCTTCGGCTTCAGAAATCAAATTCAATCCATTGAGGATGAATGCGAAAGAAAAAGCATTGGATTGCTCAATGTATTTGGATTGAAAAGACTCAGAAACATCCAACAGGGATTGCGTTTTGGTTTCTTTGCTCACCGCCAAATTCCTGAAATGGGCGGCCATTCCACCCAAAAAGGTTGAACCATCAAATCCCTTTTTAACGATGGTGTCGTAAGACAAAAGTGCATCTGAAATATTCGATGAAGCCAACATGCTTGAAACATCGAAGAAGGTATCCAGATCCAAAACACTCAATATATCAACGGCAGATTCGTAGGTAATTTTACCACCTCCAAAACTCACAAGTTGATCAAACATTGAAAGTGCGTCCCTCAAACCACCATCGGCTTTGCGGGCGATCAAATGCAAGGCATCTTCACTGGCTTCAATGTTTTCCTTCTGGGCGATGCCCTTCAGGTGCTCTACCATGTCTTTGGTCTCAATTCGATTGAAATTGAAGACCTGGCATCGGCTCAAAATGGTGGGTAAAATTTTATGCTTTTCCGTGGTTGCCAAAATAAAAATGGCATACGATGGCGGTTCCTCTAAAGTCTTTAAAAATGCGTTAAAGCCCGCCGTGGAAAGCATGTGTACCTCATCGATGATATACACTTTGTATTTACCAACTTGGGGTGGGATTCGCACTTGATCAATCAAATGACGGATATCTTCCACCGAGTTATTGCTGGCTGCATCCAACTCAAATATGTTAAATGCGTAATCTTGATTGGGATCTCCCCCATCTTGGGCATTGATTACCTTGGCCAAGATTCTGGCACAAGTGGTTTTACCCACGCCCCTTGGACCTGTAAACAGAAAGGCTTGAGCCAATTTGTTGTTATTGATCTCATGCATCAAAGTTTCCGCCACCTGACGTTGTCCAACCACGTCATCAAACGTTGTAGGACGATACTTTCGAGCTGATACAATAAACTGATCCATTGTTTATGCAAAGTAACCCCAAAGCAAGCATCTTCCCAAATATCCTCGCCAACAAAAAACCCACAAATTCGCAAGCAATTGCATAAATTGCGGGTAAATTCTAAATCATGAACATCGGCGAAAATTTGCAACATTTTGAACTGAAAAGCACCACGGGTGAGATGGTAAGCACTTATCACATGGCAGACAAAAGCGCCCTATTGATCGTTGTCACCTGCAACCACTGTCCATACGCCCAAGCATATTGGCCCAGATTGATCCATTTGGCCAAGCAATACGAGGAAGACAATTTGGGTGTGTTGGCGATAAATGGAAACAACATCGCAACCCAACCCATGGATTCATTTGAAGACATGCAGCGCTTGGTGAAGCAATTGGAAGTGCCTTTTCAGTACCTGCACGATGAGTCACAAGTTATATTAAAACAACTCGGCGCGGAGAAAACCCCAGAGGTATTTTTGTTCAATGCTCGAAGAGAATTGGTTTACAAAGGCGCAATCGATGATGCTTGGGACAATGAAGCGGCTGTGATGCGGGTGTATTTGGAGGATGCCATCGAATTTGCGTTGGATGGCCTAGAAATCGATTACCCAGAAGTTGCTCCTGTGGGTTGTTCCATCAAATGGAAATAATGCCATGCGCGTTGCACTCATAACCGGCGCTTCATCGGGCATAGGTCGTGCATTGGCCATCGAAGCCACTCGCTTGGGATACGCCGTGGGATTGATGGCGCGCTCCTTAGAAGGACTCAATGAAACCGTGCAGGCATGTTCAGCGTTGTTTGTTGATCCATCGAAAACCAAAACTGCACAGATCATTACCACCGTGGGCGATGTATGTGTTGAAGCAGATTGTAAGCGATTTATTGATGAATCTTTGGCCCAATGGGGCAGAATCGATGTTTTGATAAACAACGCGGGGATTTCCATGCGCGGGATCTTCGTAGATACTGAACTAACGGTTTTGCAACGATTGATGGACACCAATTTTTGGGGAACGGTCTATTGCACCAAATACGCACTACCCTCCTTGTTGGCCAATAAAGGGTCGGTGGTTGGCATTTCCTCAATTGCTGGATTCAAAGGATTGCCAGCGAGAACTGGATACAGTGCCAGCAAATTTGCGATGCAGGGCTTTTTGGAGAGTTTGCGATGCGAAAATTTGGAAACTGGCTTGCACGTTTTGATTGCTTGTCCGGGATACACCGAAAGCAACATCCGTAAAACTGCGTTGGATGGCCAGGGTTTACAACAAAACGAATCGCCATTGAAAGAGAATAAGTTAATGTCGGCCGAGGCGGTAGCCGAGGCCACTTGGAATGCCATATTGGGCAAACGCAATTATCTCATACTCACACTACAGGGAAAAATGGCAGTTTGGATCAATAAGTGGTTCCCAAAATTGGCAGACCGACTCACCTACAATGTGATCAAAAAAGAACCCAATTCTCCATTTAAATAATTCACAATGTTCAATTTACAAGAGTCAATTACGGTCGCTTTCACCTTGTTTGCAGTCATCGATATGCTGGGTTCTATTCCCGTATTGATTTCGCTTAAAAAGAAACTGCCCGATATACAAGCATCCAAAGTAACCATCGCTTCCGGAGTATTAATGATTGGCTTTTTGTTTGCTGGTGAGTACTTTCTGAAATATCTGGGGGTCGACAAAAGTTCATTTGCCATTGCTGGTAGCATAGTGATGTTCATCTTGGGTTTAGAGATGGTTTTGGGGATAGATATTTTCCGAACCGATCCCGAAGTTCCATCGGGCAGCATTGTACCAATTGCTTTTCCACTTATCGCTGGCTCTGGAACGCTTACCACAATACTTTCATTAAAGGCTTTATACGATGAAGGCACTATTTTATTGGGGATTTTACCCAACTTAATATTTATTTACATCATCGTTCGTGCAACGGATTTTTTTGAGCGTAAAATTGGCAAAGCCGGCCTTTCTGCGATGCGAAAGTTCTTCGGATTGATTTTATTGGCCATTGCCGTTAAAATTTTCAAAGGGAATTTTTAATGGTTGCGATACAGGTAAACTGTACCTGATCGACTCAAACTCTGACCGGTGTTTTTAATACCACTAACCATGTAAATATACTGTCCTTCCATGGCCGGTTCACCTTTCGAATCACGACCATCCCAGTAATATTCATTGGGCCCCGATTCGTATAGCTTTTCACCCCATCGATTAAATACAATTAAGCGATAATTTTCAAGCAACTCAGCGTTATACGGTCCAAAAACATTGTTTCCGCCTTGTCCGTCTGGAGTAAATGCGTTTGGATAATACAGGTTGTTGCTTGCAGAAATCATTTTGGAAAATTCAATGGAGTCTTGGCATCCATTGTCCGAAATAACCCGAAGTTTGAAACGTTGTTGACCCAAATCATTAATTGTCACGATGCTCGGTCCACTACCAGAGGCAATTATTTGACCATTTTGGAACCAATCAATTTTATACCCCAATGTTCCAGTGTAAGTGTATGTCCAGCGAGTTGCGCCGGCCATTTCATCTAAATACCAGAAATCAAATTTCAATTTCGGATTGGGGTAAATTGTAACCAAGGCATCGTCAGTGTCCGAACAACCGTAATAATTTTCAAGGATTAGTTGCAATGTGTATTTCCCGTTTTGCAGCACCGAATATATTGGGGAATTCCATTTAATCGAATCTGTGTTATTGAATAACCATCGGTGTTTCAATCCGTTTGCTGTAGAAGGTTTATCAAAATTTCTGACAGAAAAATACTGATTTTCACAAACTTGGGTATCGTATACAACCACCCCGGGTGATTCATACACCTCTAAATCCAAAGCCGCAGAATCTGAACACCCCCAAGGATTCGAAATGAATAATTCTACTCGATATGTACCCGGGGAGCCGAATTTGACCCCATTTATCGATTGCGTTGTGGTTACTGGATTCTGAGGCACCTTCCATCTAAATTTATTTTGAGAATTACTCAAGCAATTTGCTGAAAGATTAAACTTATGTCCCGCGAAACATTGATCCGAATCATTAAAACCAATTCCAATCTTGCCCAAACTTGAAACAAAGATGTATGCTGTATCAGCACCTTGGCAACCATTGAGATCTTCTACATTTAAAGTAAACAAAAGTTTGCCTGTATCAGTCATATTCCAAATGGGTTGAGCTGTAGAGCCTTGATTACTTCCGCAGCGCCAAAAATATCGACCAATTCCACCTGTGGAGTTGATTTTTCCATATGGCTTAAATTGTATACCCCTGCACATAGCGGTGTCGGTTAAAACAACCTCTGGTTTAGCATAAACCTTTACAGTAAACTGAATGGAATCACCACAAGGTGAAATATAACTTACCGTATAATCACCGAAAGGCAGATTTGAGGGCAACAGCGCATTTGTCAGTGACTTGTGCAATGAACTGCTTCCTTTTGGATTTGAGCATTTTCTCAAGTAAAACACCCCCGTCTTGTTATCAATGGACTGATTCTTTAGCCAAATCAGCGTAGACAAGTCCAACAGTTTGCTTTCGCCTTCACAAACTGAAATACTCTTTTTCTTTAATTCCATGCTACATGACAAGGGTTCAGCCACCACTTCTACCCAATCCAAACCATCATCGGGCATAAATGCAGGACGAAAATCTTTAAACCAAGAAGCATCTTTGAAGGGTTCAAATGGAATACTCCGATATAATGGATACACCCAAGATTGTTGCTTGTATCTATCATCAACCGGCGGCGTTAGGGTATACTTCGTCATGACCACCGAATCGTGAATAATTCGAAATTCAGCCATTGCCTCAAAAAACATCCCTAGCGGCATATTGGCATTGACTCGGGTTTCAAAAAACTTATCGGGCTGGGAGGTACTCCCTCTCGTTCGTGCGCACCACCAATCAACCCAGGCTCCTACAATGTATCCAACTGGTGCATTCCCACCCCCATAAATCGCTGAATGATAATTGGTATTAGCCACTGGAATGCCCCCAATCCAATACTCGTTTAATTCGCCTGTGGTGGTTGTCCTACAAACAAACGCCCCTTTTACCCTCACCGTATGGGTTGTAAGATCGTAGTGCTTTTTGGTGTAAACCCCTGCCACACCATAATGTGGACCAGCATCCAATACGTTAGTGGATTTCGCCACATTTGAATTGTAATCATTTGTTTTGGAATAATTAACAATGAAGGTGGGGGTAGTTTCAGACTGGCAATACAATGGTTTACTCAGTGTATCGGGATTAAACCCTTTAGCGCTGTAATCGGACAATGAATTCCAATGCACATTTTGGGTTGTCATGTCGTATCGAACAGAATCATATTGCCCAGCAACTCCGTTTGCTACAAAAAGCAAACATAACGTCATCAATTTGATTCGTAATCCAAACATTATATGCAATTTATGAAATTTCATATAATCAATCCTATGCTTCAGATTAATTAATAATTTTGTATTGACTTTATGAAAGGAAAATTGCTCTTTTTAACAATACTTGGTGTAATCAACGGCAATCTAAATGCCCAGATCACCAATACGGCCTTTATCGACTCTGTAGGGGGCGAAAAAGTGGGAAAATTGAGTATTTCCGGTTGGATGGATGCGTATTACGCAAAATCCAACATGTTTAATGTACATCAACATAATTATGCCCTTTTCATTCCTAAATTGGTTTCAAACACAAATTATAACATGTTGGACATCAATTTGGCTTATGTTGATTTTCGATATGTTACGGATCGACTAAAAATCCGTTTGGTGCCTGCGTTTGGTAGTTATATGGATAAGAACTATGATGGATTTAGCAGTCTCAACAATCTCATGGAAGGAAGTTTGGGAGTAAAGCTATTGAAGAAAAAGGACGTTTGGATAGAGGCGGGCCTAATTGGATCGCCTTTCACCAATGAAAACCCTGTTAGCAGAGACCACATCATGTATACTCGTTCTCTTGCTGCAGAATTCAGCCCCTACTATCTTACTGGAGCAAAAATCACCTCTCCAATTACTAAACGTATCAAAGGCAGCCTATACCTACTCAATGGATGGCAAAATATTAATAAAGACGCCACAATACCGCCGGCTTATGCCAGTCAGATTGAATTCAACATCAACAAAAAAAACCTCATTAACTGGAATGTTTATTACCAAGAAAGGTTAACGGACACTCGCCTTTTCAGCGATATTTATTGGATTAGCACACATGGAAAATGGAAATTTACGAGCTGTATTTACGCGGGAAACGACGAAAGAAAGGCCCCTTTGGCAATCCCTTCAACGCCTCTCTTTCAGCGACAAAAATTTTGGTGCACTGCCAACTTTGCAACAAGTTATGAAATCGCTTCAAACACAAACCTAAGTGCGAGGGTTGAATATTTCCAGGATCGCTTCAACTTTGTTGAGGGCAGAGTTTTCGGAGCGGCCATTGGGGTCAACCGCAAGTTATTCAATCAATTGTATTGGAGAACAGAATGTAAATTGTGGCAAATTGATTTGTTTTTCTCCGGAACAAATAGAAATATCATGAGTGCCATCACAAGCCTCGGACTGGGATTCTAAACCCTCACGCAAACTTGTTGATACAGATCAACGCATTGTTGCGCTGTTTTCTCATCCGAGATCTTATTCTTTAACGATGGCCTTAATAATCGTTGCCTCACCTGCTCGTCGTCAAGCGTAATCTGCAACATAGCTGCCGCCATTTCCTGCGCATTGTTGGGATGAAAATACACTGGCAAATCTTCAACCAACTCCCTAAAAACGGGGATATTGGAAACAGCCATCGGCAAATTCGCCGCCAAAGATTCAGCCAAAGGAATACCAAACCCTTCGTTCAAACTGGGATATACAAATCCTGCGGCGCCAGTAACACAGGCAATCATCTCTTCCCGCGATTGATCCACCAAGCAGATTATTCTATCGTTCAGTCCCAACTGCTCAATTTGATTTTTTACTGCCGATAACGTTGGACCATTCAATCCAATCAAAGTCAAATTCCAACGGGTTTGTCGATGTATCAGCGCAAAAGCCTCAACCAATGCTGCATGGTTTTTTCGATCTGTAAAACTGCTCTGATAAACAAAATAAGGCGATGAAGACACTTGCCAACCGTTACTCGATTCACTCACGTAAAATTCGGGATCCACGGCCTGATAAATGACCGACGACCGTCCTTTTGCTTGCGGATAATACTTTTCAACCTGCCTTTGAGTAGCTTCACTCGTCATCACGAATTTGGCAGCCACTTGAACAGCCTTCTTCGTTTTAAAGTCGTAAATCAAACGATCCAACCAAGGATAATACGCTGGAAATTCTTTGAATATCACGTCGTGGATGGTACAAACCCCAACGACGGACGCAGGCAAATCCCATGGCAATTCATTCGATAAACCATGAAACACATCCACCCCATCCATGGCCGCTCGCTTTCCCATACCCCAAGTTCTCCACCATTTTGGCGCATCAACCATCACCAAAGTGCAGAGGTCAGAGCCATCACTCCGATTGTTTAAATAGCGCTCGAGAATTCGAAGCGCCTCGGGATGTGCATTGTCTAATGCATCCAATCGATCCACATACAACACGTATTCGTGCTCGGGATGATATTTCAGTAAGGATTCGATGAGTCTACGCGAATAATTCCCCAAACCAGAATGGTTGAAGAAAAATCGCTTCGTATCAAATCCAATTTTCATCGAAGAAACCCTTAAACGGCTACGTTGTGCTCACGCAGTGCGTCGTTGAGCGAAGTTTTTAAATCTGTGCTGGCTTTTCTCTTTCCGATAATCAGCGCCGCAGGGACATAAAATTCACCACCGGGGAACGTCTTTTTGATGTTACCAGGAATCACCACACTTCTTTCAGGGATATAGCCCTTGGGCAATTCCTCTCCTGTTTGCACGTCGATGACTTTGGTGCTCATAGTCAAGGTCAATCCCGCGCCCAAAACCGCTTCTTTGCCTACTCGAAAACCTTCCACCACAATGCATCTACTTCCCACAAAACAATCATCCTCAATGATTACAGGTGCTGCTTGAACGGGCTCCAAAACCCCTCCAATACCTACCCCGCCGCTCAAATGCACATTTTTACCAATCTGTGCGCATGAACCCACAGTAGCCCATGTATCAACCATTGTGCCTGCATCAACAAATGCGCCGATGTTCACATAAGAAGGCATTAGTATTACCCCCGGTGCGATGTAAGCTCCATGTCGAGCCACCGCGTGAGGAACCACTCGAATACCCAATTCGGCATAGTTCTTTTTCAATGGCATTTTATCATGAAATTCCATCGGACCAGCATGAAAGGTTTCCATAGTACGGGTGGGGAAATACAATATCACGGCTTTTTTAATCCAATCATTCACCTGCCAATCACCATTGGCCAAAGGTTCAGCAACGCGCATTCTACCCTTATCCAACTCTTCAATTACAAACTCAATGGTTTTCAATGTATTGGCATCTTGCAACAAGCTTCTATCTATCCAAGCCGCTT
>JACCDP011301463.1_pt1 | contig 31967 bp, 28 predicted proteins | sample 7445841 | NCBI WGS metagenome assembly JACCDP01 (sample SAMN15323441, study PRJNA562643) | freshwater metagenome | isolation source: river surface water | place: USA:Blue River Watershed | collected 2017-08-17 | reverse complement strand
TCCTTTTGTACGTGCTGCTCGTGCACCTACACCTATTCAATCGTAATATGAAAGTATGGTACACGACCAGCAGCATGAGGCACTACATGGAGTGGTGTCTCATAGACCGCTGAGAGGTGTTGTGGTTGCAGTACGTCATGCGGCGTACCACAATGGACAATCCGGCCTGCATCGAGCAAACAGATACGCTGTGCCGTCACTGCAGCCAAATTTATGTCGTGCATGGCAGCAATCACCGTCACCCCATCCTTGGCCATTTGCTGGACAGTTTGGATAATCACATACTGATGCCGGAGATCGAGGTGAGCCGTCGACTCGTCGAGAATCAGTACCTGTGGTTGTTGTGCAATGGCACGTGCAAATGCCACACGTTGCTGTTCACCACCGCTGAGCTGCGTGGCTTGCTTATGTGCGAATTCAGCTACACCTGCGCGCTGGAGCGCATCCCAGATAATGTCATTGTCGAGTGACCGCAGCGTCGTATACCACGGGTGATGCACATAGCGCGCCATCGCAACAATCTCGAACACGCTAAAGCCGACTGGCATATGCACCTGTTGTGGCACTACGGCAACGTGAGTTGCACGTTGGGCAGGAGGCATCGCATGGATGGATTCCCCATGCACGAGTATGTGCCCCTGCGCAAGTGGAATAACGCCAGCAATCGCACGGAGCAATGAGCTTTTGCCAGCACCATTTGGGCCAATACAGACCACGATCTCGCCCTGTGCAATATCGCAACAGATTCCTTGGAGCACAGTGGTTGCACCATATGCAACGTGTACATTATCAATGACTACGGCGTGCCTCATACTTCACGTCTCCGCGCCAACAGTTGCCACAAAAAGAATGGAGCCCCACAACAGGCTGTGATAATGCCTACGGGCAACTCTTGGGGTGGCATGATGGTACGCGCCACAATATCGGCAAATAGCAAAAACGCAGCACCTGCAATAGCAGAGAGTGGGATTAAACGCCGGTGATCACCACCAACAACCAGTCGCATCGAATGTGGCACAATGATGCCCACAAATCCGATTAACCCATGGAACGCAACGGCAGTTGCAGTCATGATAGTTGCCCCAAATATCACCAAGGCACGGATGTACTTTACATGGATACCAAGAAATAGCGCCTGTTCTTCGCTAAAGAGAAGCACATTTAAATCACGCGCCGCTACCAACAACAGCGCCATACCACACATCACACTGAATGCCAAAATCGCAACAGCATCCCAACCGACACTCCCTGTACTGCCTAGCAGAAACCCTAACAACTGTGAAAGCTGGCGACCGAGTCGCATCATGATAAACGTCGTCAGCGCATTCGCCAGTGCACCAAGTGCAACACCGGCGAGAATCAAATCATTGCTGGCTGCCCCCGTGTGACGTCGCGCTAACACGTAGACAATGACAACGACCGCTAATGCGCCAATAAATGCACCAAGGGGCAGTTGATACCACGCAACGATTGCTCCTGCAAAAAAAGCCACCGCCAGAATGGCACCCAAGCCGGCGCCCGCTGCCACCCCGATGATATAGGGGTCAGCTAACGAGTTGCGAAACAAGCCTTGATAGGCGGCCCCTGAACTCGCCAAAGCGGCACCAGCAAGTGCTACCATGACCACACGTGGCAGCCGTATAGTTGTAATAATGGTGACCACGCTTGCAGGAATCTCTGTGGAGAATTCTCCCGTTAGCCAACCCCATAAGACGGCCACAATGGTGTGTGGTGGGATGTACACACTACCGAGCATCACCCCACCCACAAACAACACTGCACAAATGCTCAGTGCCACGCCATATGCCGAGCTGTTCGCAAGCCGGATCTTGTGATGCAACTCGACAGATGACATAGCTACTTGACCTCAGGATGCACAATGGCAACGACCGCAGCCAGCCCCTCGACAATCCGCGGTCCCGGTCGACTTACCAAATTATCGTCGATTGGGTAGATGGCATTTTGCTGTACAGCTGGTATCGTCTGCCAACCTGGACGGGCAACCACCTGCTCCGGGGTCACCCCGTAGGCGGCATCCGAAAGAATGATGATATCTGGCGCAGCAATCACGACCTGCTCAATGCTGACTTGCGGGTATGGATTGTCAACATCGGCGAATACATTGACTGCCCCAGCAGTCGCAATGATGTCAGAGATGAAACTCCCCTTACCAACCGTATACGGTTTACTTGGGTCAGTCGCATCGAGTTCCCAGAACACTTTCGGTTTTGAAGAAACAGTTGCCACCGTTGCTGCAATTTGGTCCCAACGCGCCTGCATCTGTTCATTCAGCGCTGTCGCTGCATCAGTGACACCGAGAACCGTTCCCACCAAACGAATATCGGCTTGGACACTCGCCATGGTGGTTGTAAACGTGCCAACCACCACAACCGGGATACCCAGCTTTTCGATTGCCGTAATCGCATCTGGACTGGTAATCGCAGCTGCAAACACGACATCTGGTTTGAGTGTGGCAATTTGTTCATAGTTGTAGGTCATGTCAGGGTTTGAAATCTTGGGTAATGCAGCCACATCAGCTGGGAAATCACTGAACATGTCGACTGCCTGCATCGTATCACCCTTGCCAAGCACATACACGATTTCAGTGGTACTTGGAGCCAATGACACCACCCGACCAACCGTCGCAGGGATAGTCACTTCACGACCAGCACCATCACGAATCGTCGCTGGTGCAACACGCTCAGGTTGTGCAGTTGCCACCACTGGTGTACTCGCCTCAGAAGAAGAAGTTGCTGGCGTACAGGCCACCAACACAAGTCCGAGGCACATCAAAAGCCGAATGACAATGTGTTTCACGAACGTATCCTTTCACAAAGTAAATAAAAATCCCTCGCTATTGTGCGAGGGCAATCCAAAAAACAATACACAGGGTGCATGTTTTTCTTCATGGTCCCTCCCTTGCTCGAGAAGGCATCAACCACGTACGTAATGAGACAGGCTTCCTGGCTTGTATTGCAGTGCAATACTTACAGTTGCGGCACAGCGACGGACTTTCACCGTCTTCCACCTTTACGCCCTAGCATCCGGGCTAGCGGGTCATCTCATCAGTTATGTACTTGTGGCAGCGTCGGCTGCATCGCTAGTATAATATGCGTCATGCGCCACTGTCAAAACGAGTACTCCAATGACTACATTTCCTTGGTATGTGCATAGTATGTTTGATCCACCTACCACCGCTTGGCCAGTGATAGGGCAAACCCGGAATGCGTGTAGCATCACAACCCTTGCAAATGTCCTCAACTTGCTCACTGGCACACATACGTATGCCCCAGATGAGTTCCGCAGTGAGCTTGGGCCGTTCTTTCGCCCATCATTGGGTGGTACGTTGCCCTGTTTCAAGACGATGCAACTCAAAAGACGCGGGTATGGGAGCCATTTTGGGTGTTTGCGGTATACGAATTGCGAAAAAGTGTTATGTCAATTAATAGATGCTGGCATACCTGTCATCATCGACATTTATACTGCAACACAAGTTGGCATGCGGCGCATTTTTGGACAACATGCAGTGCTGCTCGTCGGTTATAGTGATACATACACCGATGCATTTGGTCAGCAACATCAAGAGTACTATGTGCTCGATAGTCAATGGCCAGCACTTGGGGGGTTCCGCATTGACAGTAATAATGTGGACAGAGATGGCGATGGCAATGCAGAAGACCACCCAGGCAATCGCACAATTGCGCGTGATGAATTCTTACGTATCTTCACGACACGTTGTTATGCACCCGTATTTCACAATCAAATAGCACACGACCTGTGGTTTGCATCCACAATGCGTTGGCGCCGCCCAAGCCTCAGCGAATTATTGATTACAGGAAGCTACGATCAACTCAAATCGCATCAATAAAGATACATTTTGTAGCAAACGTCGTACAATACACAAGGCATCCAACGCGTGATGCATCCTTGGAGGGAGACCGATGAAAAACATACGTCGGATGTTGGCGCAACTCACCCCATATTGGGGCCTCTTTGTTGGCGCATGGCTCAGCTTAATATTGGCCAGCGTAGGCAATTTGTACAGCCCATTGGTGTTACGTGACATCCTTGATACGGGCATCATGAAACAGAGTTGGCCGCCCATCCTTACTGGTGTCATTTGGCTACTGGTGCTCGCTATTGTTCGTGGTATCACGAGTTTTACACAGAGTTACTGGGTAGAGCAGGTATCACAATCATATGCGTTCGATATTCGCAACATCCTGTTTGAAAAAATTCAATCGTTGAGTTTTGCCTATCACGACCGCACTCAAGCAGGGCAACTCATGACGCGTCTAACAAGTGACGTAGAGCAGGTGCGTACGTTCATTGCTGGTGGGCTGATGCAGTTTGTCGGTGCCGTTATCATGATTATAGGCAGTCTCGTCGCGCTCTTTAGCATGAATTGGCAACTCACGTTGGTAGCCATCCTGTTTATTCCACCATCCATGGTCGTGCTTGGGTACTTCATGCGTGTGGTACGCCCAATGTGGGAAGAAATCCAGCAACGGCTCGGCGTTCTCAACGTCGTCTTACAAGAAAACATCAGCGGGGTACGGCTAGTCAAAGCATTCGGACGTGAATCCTATGAACAAGCGCGTTTTGCCAGTAAAAACGATGCCTTGCTCGACATGAACTTGCAATCTGTTAAAGCCATGGCAAGCTCTTTTCCGCTGATTTTTCTCATCAATAATCTAGGCACGCTGATGATCATCTGGGTAGGCGGCTATCAAGTGATGAACGACCAGCTCAGTGTAGGCGAACTCATTGCGTTTAATACGTTTCTGACGCTCCTGTTCCAACCCATATTTATGCTAGGCATGATTGCCGCACAAATTTCACGAGCCACGGTAAGTAATGATCGCATCATTGAGTTGCTTGACACCCAAAACGATGTCCCTGAAGCACCAGATGCAATCACATTGCCGCCAATCGTGGGGCATGTCTCATTCCAGCATGTGTCACTACGCTATGCTGGTGCAGCCAACAAAGTGCTCGATGATGTTTCGTTTGATATTCCTGCTGGCACCACTGTAGCCATTCTCGGCACGACCGGCAGTGGCAAAAGCTCGATAGTCAATCTCATTCCTCGTTTCTATGATGTGAGTAATGGCCACGTCTCCATCGATGGTCACGATGTAAAATCACTCACTTTAGATAGTCTGCGCCGCCAAATTGGCATAGTGCTACAAGAGACGATGCTCTTTAGTGGATCGATTCGCGAGAATATTGCGTACGGTCGACCTGACTCATCGTATGACGAAATCGAAGCGGCTGCCAAACAAGCACAAGCTGATGCGTTCATCCGCGAACTCCCTGACGGCTATGACACCATCGTTGGCGAGCGAGGCGTCGGACTTTCGGGTGGACAGCGCCAACGTATCGCGATTGCCCGTGCGTTACTCCTCAATCCCAAAATTCTCATCCTCGATGATAGTACGTCAGCAGTGGATGCAGAAACCGAATACAAAATCCAACAAGCACTCGATGAGCTAATGCACAATCGCACATCGTTTGTCATCGCTCAACGCATCAGTACAGTGCGCAACGCTGATGTGATACTCCTGCTCGACGGTGGCAAAATTGTAGGCCACGGCAAACACGATGATTTGCTACGTGACAATGCAATCTACGGGGACATTATTGATTCACAATTCGGGCAACAACTCGCCCTCGAAGGAGTACGTTAATGTGGCATGGCATCCGTGGCATGGCTTCATTACCAGAAGGCAAAGCCGATGATTCGCGTACGACCGCCAAACGACTAGCACGCTACCTCCGTCCACACGTCTGGACATTTGTGTGGATCATCGGGCTTTCATTGATTGGTGCGGTCAACCAAGCCCTCAGCCCCGTGTTGATAGGACGGGCTGTCGATGACGCAATTACGACCAAAGACACCGGTCTGCTTTGGCAATACATGCTCGCACTATTGGCCTGTTATGTATTGGGCGCCTTGGCATCGCGCTTTGCCTTTCAGTATGTGGGACAAGTCGGGCAACTTACAATTTCGCAGATGCGCGTTGAGTTGTTTGCCCACCTACAAAAACTCCCCCTGCGCTTTTTTGATCGTAACCCAGCTGGTGATCTGATGTCACGCATTGTCAATGATATTGACGTCATCACACAACTCCTTGGTCAAGGACTCAACATGATGATCGGCAGTCTCTTCACCCTCATCGGCATCATCATCGCCATGTTTATCCTCGACTACCGACTCTCACTGGCGAGTCTCTCCGTAGTACCGATTTTGGTTATCATGACACAACTCTTTGCAACGATGGCACGTCGCGCCTATCGCAAGACGCGTGAATCAATTGGTGATGTGTCTTCAGACATCCAAGAAGAAATCGCCGGAGTGAAAGTCGCACAGGCATTTACACGCACAGAAGTCAATCGCGAACGATTCGCACAACGCAATGCGGTGAATCGCGATGCAAATATGACTGCAACCGCCATCACTGCGGCATTTGGACCGCTCGTCGCAGTGCTTTCCTCAATTGGCACAGCCATTGTTGCCGGTTATGGTGGCTACCTGGTCATCAACAATAGCGTCACTCCTGGCACGGTGGTGGCATTTCTCACGTATGTTGCGTTCTTTTTTATGCCAATTCAGGCGATTTCGCAATTTTTCACCACCGCACAATCTGCCATTGCAGCCGCAGAGCGCACATTTACGTTGATTGATATGCCAACCGATATGCCCGTTGAACCCCATCAGCACCCAGTGACTGCACTCACGGGTGGTGTGCAGTTCAACGATGTCTGGTTCCGCTATGGCGCACGTAAAGGCGAAAGTGGCGAAGGCGACTGGGTCCTTCGCAATGTCAATTTAGATGTCAAACCAGGTGAAATGATCGCCGTGGTCGGCCCAACCGGCTCTGGCAAAACATCGCTGGTCTCGTTGATCCCTCGCCTGTACGATGTGACCAAAGGGAGCATCTCTATCGATGGACGCACGCTCAAAGATTACCAAGCGCAGTCGCTCCGGCAACATATGAGCATGGTGTTACAAGAGACATTTCTTTTTTCGGATACGGTACGCAATAACATACGTTATGGAAAGTTAGATGCGGATGATGCAGCAATAGAAGCCGCTGCCCGCGACGCAAACGCCCATCAGTTCATTATGGCACTCCCCAACGGGTACGACACGCTCCTGGGCACTTCGGGAGTTTCATTGAGCCAAGGGCAACGGCAACTGATTGGCATCGCCCGCGCAATCCTCGCCAAACCGCAACTGTTGATTCTCGACGAAGCAACAAGTAGTGTTGATACGCGCACCGAAGTCCTCATCCAACAAGCACTCGAGCGCCTACTCCGTGGCCGTACGAGCTTTGTGATTGCCCATCGGCTTTCCACAGTTCGTGGAGCAGATCGCATCGTGGTGCTTGACCATGGCACCATTGTTGAAATCGGAACCCATGAAGCATTAATGGCTAGTGGCGGAATGTATGCTGATCTCTACAACCGACAGTTTGCGGCACTCACGACTGCTTCAGCGCCGGCACCATCCGTCTAATCACGGTTGACAGCGCACGCAATGGACCAGTACGCACTTGCGTGGCGGGCAGTGATTCGAGGAATTGCTGCCCGTAGCGTTTGCTTGACAAGCGCCGATCCAACACCACAACCACACCTCGGTCTTCTTTGGCACGCACTAGGCGCCCAAATCCTTGTTTAAATTTGAGGATGGACTGCGGCAACGAATATTCATTGAACGGATCAACAAAATGCTCTGCACGTGCAGCGTAAATGGGATCAGAAGGCACGGCAAAAGGTAATTTAGTGATGATGAGTGCCGACAAAGCATCTCCCACTACATCGACCCCTTCCCAGAAACTCGCCGTGCCAAATAGCACTGATCGTGGCTCCGACTTGAAACGTTCGAGGATACTTTTGCGAGAACCATCGATGCCCTGCGCCAGCACGTTTATGTCGTGGGCAGCCAGTGTCTCTGCGAGTGACTGGTAGGTGGCACGCAACGCACTTGTTGCCGTAAATAAGACTAACGTACGACCTTCAGCAGCCACAGCAACATCGATGATTGCTTGTTCGAGCAACGACTGATAGGCGTCATCGCGTGGTTCAGGAATGTCGTGCGGCAAATACAACAACACCTGGTCTTCGTAGTTATACGGTGAATCGAGTTGGATGCGTTCTGCAGCATCAACACCAAGCCGCTGTTGGAGATAATCAAACCGTCCATTTATCGACATCGTCGCCGATGTAAGCACTACACTCGCCTTTTGGTCGAATAATCGTTCACGCAACAGGGTGGCTACTTCGAGTGGTGCAGTAGCCAGCTTTAACACGTCTCGATTGCGGTCATGAATCATCCACGTAATGGCATTTGCATCACTCCCCGTAATAAAAATGCTCATCTGGTGCAGAAACTCCAACGCAAAACGATTGAGTGATTTGGACTGGGTTGCCAACGCTTCATAATCGGGCAACGCCGCCCCAGCCAATCCGTCAACGATCTGCTGTAAGTCGGCAAGTTGCAGTGCAATATTCTGGAACGAAATCGCCGTGGAATCCCATTGTTGCGACACATTCACCCAACGTGGAATACGCCGCAGTGCAGGCACAATCCGCAATCGTGTATCATATCCGTTGGTTTCTGCCTCGCTAAGACAAACCTGCAGCAATGTTCCAAATAACGCTTTGGCATGCTCACGAGCACGTTCAATATGGGGAGTCACCCGTTGTACGATGGCGGACATGCGGGTTACCACGTCAGGACCAGCCACACTCCCCTTGAGAAAACCAGGCAAACGTGACAACAACCCCTCTGCCTGTTGTTGCCCACCGTCATGCATCAACGCCTGAAAAAAACTCTCAACGTCGTCGTACGCAATCCGCCACCCAAACTGATCTGTGGCCACATCCTCCAGATTATGCGCTTCATCGATGATGACATGATCATAGACAGGGAGGATGGGCGACTCAGTGACCATGTCTGCGAGTAACAGCGCATGATTCACGACCACCAAATGGGCTGCTTCTGCTTTACGGCGGGCATGAAAAAACCAACATTGATTAAAAAAGTCACATCCTGGTCCATTACACAAATCAAAGCCAGCATGAACACGCTCCCAGACCAGTAGCTCTTTGTCGAACAACGATATTTCGTTACGATCACCGGACCCAGTTGCATTCGCCCACATGGCAACTTTGAGGAAAGCACGCACTTCGTCATTACTCGTTCCGACGACCATTTTTTGTTGTTCGAAACGGTGTAGACAGAGATAATTACTACGCCCTTTGAGCAACGCAGACTGCAAATGCACATCGGGCACATGTGTGTTCTCGGCGGCACGTTCCGCATCAAATATCTCAACGAGTGCAGGAATATCCTTGAAAAAGAGTTGGTCCTGCAAATTAATCGTGTGCGTCGTCAAAATCACCCGTTGCCCACGTTCGAGTGCGTGCAACGCCGCAGGTACCAAATACGCCATACCTTTGCCAGTACCAGTCCCTGCTTCAACAATCAGGTGCGCAGATGAATTGAGTGCTGTCGCTACTGCTTGAGACATCACTACTTGGGGCTCACGCTGCTCGTACCCTGGAAAAAGGCGGCCTAACGGCCCCGTGGGTGAAAAGATACGTTGAATCGTGGTGGGACGTACCTGCTCAGATGAATTCGTTGGTTCGAGCGGCACATAATCATCGAGTGAACGCATCACCCGCGGTTTGGCATTCGTCATCGCATTGCGCGTGGCATCACGTAAGGCTTCTTCGAACACTGGTCGCAGTGCCCAACTACCCTCTACGTTGCGTGTCAGCCGCAACACGTCCATGAGCACATCTGGTTCAACGGTTCGCAGTAATTCATATAAACGACAAAAGAGTCCATGGGTCATGTGCGCATCGTAGAGGGCTCGATGCGCAATACCTTCGATGTGCATCTCTACTGACAGGACAGACGCTAAGTCACCTAGTTTGAAACTCTTGGCTTGGGGCACAACCAACATCGCCAATTCAAACGTATCGACAGCATGCTGTTTGAGGCGCAATCCAGAACTCGCCAACATGCGCACATCAAAATCGACGTTGTGCCCTACTACCACATCATCACCGATAAATGCGCGCAATTCGGTACGAATATCAGCGAATGCAGGCGCATCGAACACCATGTCGTCGTCAATATGGGTGATACGGGTAATTTTGTGGGGAATCGGTATTGACGGTTTTACGAGTCGTGAAAACGTATCAAGCACTTCATTCCCACGGAAACGAATCGCCGCGATTTCGATTATTTCGTCATCAATATCACTTAATCCAGTTGCCTCAACATCAATCGCAACCATGGTCACACTGTTCATAGCAGCACCTTTACTTCTTCATTCCTCTATTATAGCCACTTCACTCCCTTCATGACAGCACAATATCAAAGTTGACAGTCATGCGTGTGCGTCGTATCATACAGGCATGAATATGCACACACAGACTTCGATGATGCGCACAACTACATTGACTACCACGACCCGCACTACAGGTGTGGGAAGGTTGGTTTGGCGAGGTGGTTGTTTGTAGGCTGACGATGTGGTCGCCCCCCTCCCAAACAGGGAGGGGGGTTTTTGATTGAAAGGGCATCTATGCTACTTGAAGATTATCGTGAATTTTTGCCGATTACGGCAAATACTCCACGGCTCACGTTGAGCGAAGGGCACACACCACTCTTGCCGGTGCCCAAATTAGCCGCAGCAATCGGCGTACACGAGCTCTACGTCAAACTTGAAAGCATGAATCCTACCGGCTCATTCAAAGATCGTGGCATGGTCATGGCGGTAGCCAAAGCCGTAGAAGCCGGTTCATCCTGTGTCATCTGTGCGTCTACGGGCAACACATCAGCGAGTGCCGCAGCATATGCGGCTCGGGCTGGAATTGAAGCAGTCGTGGTCGTGCCATCGGGCAAAATCGCCTTAGGCAAACTTGCACAAGCCTTGATGTACGGTGCCCGTCTGCTCGTCATTGATGGCAACTTTGATGATGCACTACGCATTGTACGTGAAATTTCTGACTCCCATCCACTCACCCTCGTCAATTCAGTCAACCCCTACCGTATTGACGGGCAGGCAACTGCGGCATATGAGATTTGTGATGTGCTAGGACGTGCGCCAGATGGGTTATGTCTACCTGTTGGCAATGCGGGCAACATTACTGCCTATTGGCATGGCTTCACACAGTACCATCGGGCTGGAAAAATCAGTACATTGCCACGTATGCTCGGCTTTGAAGCAGCGGGATCTGCTGCTATCGTCCAAGGTGCCCCCATTGCATACCCCGAAACCATCGCCACAGCAATTCGGATTGGGAACCCGGCAAGTTGGTGCTATGCGCTCAGTGCACGCGATGAATCGGAGGGCATCATTGATGCCGTCACCGATGCGCAAATTCTCGATTCTTGGCGAGATTTAGCCAGAATGGAAGGCATTTTTATCGAGCCTGCATCTGCTGCTGGAGTGGCAGGACTCCGTATGCTGGTCCAACAGCAACGCGTTGACCCCCAAGGCACGTATGTAGCGGTACTCACCGGTCATGGTCTGAAAGATCCCAATACTGCGGTCGAACAATTTGCCGCACCAGAACCAATCCCCGCCAACATGCATGCCATCACCAAATGGCTCGGTTTGGCATAGGAGAAAGAGTCTATTTATGAGTGTGTTAGCAATGAAATTTGGTGGTACGTCCGTCGGTAATAGCAATGCGATTGCCATGCTCTGCCAAATCACTATCGACCAAAAAAAATCCTGGGAACACGTCGCCGTTGTGGTTTCGGCCATGAGTGGCGTCACCGATTTACTCCTCAACGGTGCCAATGCGGCAGCTCGGGGTGACCGTGCTGGGGCAGCAACCAATGCCGAGTCACTCAAACAACGCCACATTACGACCCTTACCGAACTATGTGGCACACCGCCAGCATCCGTGGTGCAAGAAATTAATGCACTTATTGCCGAATATGAGCTCTTGGTACAAGCGGTCAGTGTACTCGGCGAAGCGTCACCACGAGCACTCGATGCAATTGCAAGCCTGGGCGAACGCATGAGTGTACGCCTTGTTACAGCAGCACTCAATGCGAAAGGCGTCAATGCGGTTGTCGTGGATGCACACACGGTAGTGCTGACTACCGCGGAATTCGGCAATGGAGCACCTATCTACCCCCACACACGCGACCAGATTCGCACCAAAATTCTGCCATTATTTGCGCACGGTATCACACCAGTGATTACGGGCTTTATTGGTGCGACTGCCGAAGGTGCAGTCACCACACTGGGTCGAGGTGGGAGTGACTACAGCGGTGCTATCTTTGGCGAAGCACTCGATGCTGAAAGAGTCGACATCTACACAGATGTGGACGGGGTAATGACCACCGACCCTCGTCTCGTCAGTCATGCCAAAGTCCTCAATCATCTGTCATATGCGGAAATGAGCGAACTCGCATACTTTGGCGCCAAAGTGCTTCACCCCAAAACCATTCGCCCCGTAATTGAACGTGGCATTCCCATTCGCATCCGCAATACGTTTAATCCGAGTCATCCTGGGACGCTAGTTACACGTGTTGCAGAGCCAACCACGCACGCCATTCGTGCAGTGACAGTCATCCGCAACATGAACCTGATTACTGTGGAGGGTCGCGGCATGATTGGCGTACAAGGGGTGGCTGCACGCACCTTTAGCGCTGTTGCGCAGGCCGGTGCCAACGTGCTCATGATTTCGCAAGCGTCATCCGAACAGAGCATCTGCTTTGTCATTCCCAATACGTCGACACGTGCCGTGGTCACCGGCCTTGAATCAGCCATGCGCCATGAGATTGCACGTGGTGACATCGATCAAATCAAATCACGCGATGACGTGGTGATTGTAACCGTGGTCGGGGTAGGCATCCACGAACGGCCTGGGGTGGCAGCACGTGTTTTTGCTGCGATCGCAGACGCTGGAGTAAATATTTTGGTCATCGCACAAGGCTCTTCGGAATGTTCGATTAGTATCGTGGTTGCAGCAACAGATGGTGATGTCGCCGTCAAAGCGCTCCACGAATTGGCATTGGTGTAACCATGCAACCCGTCGTAGTGCGGCGTGTTACCATCTCTGATGCAGTCGCAGTGGCACAGCTCAGACACACCGCACTTCACGATACACCATATGCATTTGCGATGAGCCCTGCGCAACTTGCTCATCCTACTCATCACTCGTGGAGTGAGCTCTGCGCGCGTTGCAGCAGTGGTACAAACAGTATCTTTGTTGCAGATACCGGTCACGCTCTAGCCGGCATGGTCGGATGTCGTATCGATGAATCAAGCAAAATGCGCCATTGCGGTATGATATGGGGTATGTACGTAACTGATACACATCGGAGACTCGGGATAGCATACATGCTCCTCGATGCAGTCATTACTCATGGTGCCACACAACACCTGCAGATGCTCAAGTTGAGTGTGACAGTGCGCCAGCAGACCGCAGTGCGCCTCTATCAGCGGACTGGATTTATGACCTATGCATATGAGCCTGCCCTGCTATACATTGATAATCAGGAAATCGATGCACTACACATGGTGTATCGCTATCACGTGGAAGGAACGCAACAATGACATCAAGGCGGATTCCTATCGCCATTCTCGGTGCAACCGGCGCAGTCGGTCAGCGCATGATTCAGCTCTTGGCAAATCACCCGTGGTTCGAAATAGCCGTACTCACCGGCTCAGATCGCACGATTGGTCGCCCATACGGTGAGCTTGTACGCTGGATTTTGGATGATAAACCACCAGCACATGTAGCCGAAATGATTGTACAGCCGAGCGACAAAGTTGCGGATGTTGCACTGGCCCTATCTGCATTACCCACCGATGCAGCCAAACTATACGAACCGCTCTGGGCCGCACAGACTGCCGTCTGTTCGAATGCGTCTTCGTATCGCATGACAGCCGATGTGCCACTCATCATTCCCGAAGTTAACCCAGAACACGTAAACATGATTGATGACCAACGCAAACAACGTGGCTGGCGCGGTGCTCTTGTTACCAATCCCAACTGTTCAGTGATTGGGATCGCACTAGCGCTCAAACCACTCTACGATGCGGTGGGATTAACACATGTGCATGCTGCCACGCTCCAAGCTGTCTCTGGAGCAGGGTACCCTGGGGTGGCATCGCTCGATATCATTGACAATATCGTACCGAATATCGCCAACGGTACCGAAGAAGAAAAAATCGAAACTGAACCATGTAAAATTCTCGGCACCTACCAGCATGGGCACATCACATCAGCACAAACGACATTTAGTGCGCAGGTTACGCGGGTGCCAGTCATCGACGGGCATACGGCACTCCTTTCAATTCGCTCGGTGCAAGGTCTGAACCGTGATGATGCAATACGAATCTATGAATCTTGGCAAGCGCCAGCACTCGTGCGAGAATTGCCGAGTTCACCGGCGCAGGCGCTCGTATTGCATACGCACCCTGAGCGCCCGCAACCACGCCGAGATCGCGATCTCGGCAATGGCATGGCAGTTTCAGTCGGTCGCATCCGAGGCTGCCCTATCAACGAAATCCGTATGGTCGTCCTTTCGCACAACACTATTCGTGGTGCTGCAGGTGGCGCACTTTTGAATGCCGAACTACTCGTCGCTGCTGGATATACCAGCAAATAAGGGAGGCTACGATGCAAATCTATGGTCGTCATGCCGTCGCAGACCTACTGGATGACTTCGTCGCATATCGCAATATTCGGCCTGCAGATCGCCGTCTCCCCGGTCTTGCTGACATTGCACCCAACACACAACCACGCAAAGGCGATGATGCATATGCGGCCATTGCGGTGACAATCCTCAACGCTGCACAGACGTTGCGCAATGGGGCAGCAATACATCGTTTTTGTATGATTGGCGATACACGCCAGAGCGATGGTGGCACCTATACTACTATCGCTAAACGCACTGGCTGGGCAGGGGCGGCCTTTATTTGTGACGAAAAATCGAGCGACCCACCGACTTATATTCCAGCGAGTGAAGCCGGCATCATGCTCGCAAATCGCTGGAGCGCCATCGATGCATTCGCAGCCCAACACGCCGTCGATGCACAGACTGCAGTCATCATTGATCTCGACAAAACATTAATTGGCGCACGTGGGCGCAATCATCAGTTAATTGATAGCGCCCGCCTGACAGCCCTCAAAAGCGCAGTGATTGATGTCCTCGGCGAACATTACAACGAGAGTCGTTTCAGTGAAACGTACCACCGCTTCAATCAACCACGGTTTCATCGCTTCACCGGTGATAACCAGGACTTTTTAGCGTTTATCTGCGTCATGGCAGGTGGCAACATCGTCACTCCAGAGGCGTTACAAGCCATGTTTGAACAAGGCGTGATGCGCTACTTTGATCACTTTGTGGATCTGACCGAAGCACGCGTTCATGCATTCCACTCGCCTCTCGCTGCATTTCACCAACAATTCGCACAACTCTATCGTGCCGGTGATATGACACCGTTCAAAGCGTTTCGTTTTATTGAATACACTGAAACTGCGAAACGATTTGGGTGTGCGGCCGACACCGATTCTGCAGCCACGCTACTCAACTCCGAAATCGTCATCACCGGTGAACTCTGGCAACAAGCACTGCGCTGGAAAGCGCAAGGAGCATTGCTCTTTGGGCTTTCCGACAAACCTGACGAAGCCGCATGCGGCCCTGATAACAGTCGACCCATCCATCGCTTGATGACACATGTGGTAGGAGTGTAACAATGAATCACGTCGCAGCAATTTTGGCACGAAGCCACACCATTGCCATGGTTGGGCTTTCGAGCAAACCAGATCGTGCGAGCTTTCAGGTGGCAACATACTTACAAGCGCATGGCTATCGTGTAATTCCAGTGAATCCCCGCGAAACGACGGTACTTGGTGAAGCGGCAGTTGCCACACTTCACGATATCCATGAGCCAATCGACATCGTAAACGTCTTTCGTGAGTCCGCAGCCGTGCCTGGCATCGTCGACGAGGCGATTGCAGTCGCTGCACCCGTGCTATGGCTACAACTCGACATTCATCATCCAGACGCCGAGTTGCGCGCATCACAAAACGGCATCACCGTGATTACCGATTTGTGTATCAAAATCGCCCATCAGCATATCAATAACACGTAACAAAAACAAACCGCCCACTCGCCACTGCTGCGAGTGGGCGGTTTAATTATGCTTATATGACACTTTGCCGGCGTAATTGTGCGACAAAAAGCCCAGAAATCACCACCAACACGACAGGTAACACCGCCCACGAAGGAAGTGCGTAGTAGTGTGAAACAAGCACAAGCAACGCATAGAATGTGGCAATCGCAGACATCACGAACGGCCACGTTTCTTGTCGATCAAACCAGATACGCACAATACTATAAATGGCGATAAACGTCACACCGACACTTATACCGACAATTGCACCACCATATGTAGGCACCCACGGCAATGCGATGCCGATACCTGCAACTGTCAGTGAGAAAATCAGCAACCAATAGGTGCGCCGGACAACCGCATAGACGAACGCCAGCAGACAGACCCCCAATACAAAGACCAATTGCGGCAAAATCAACGACGTCACAAACGACGTCAGCGTCTCAGAGCCAATTACAATACACAATACAATGACCGCAATTGCTACGCCGTAGACACGGTTAATCGTTGTGGATGTTTGCATTGGTCGTAGTGGGATGGTAGGCATCCCCTCAGATGAAAATGGATCAACCGACTGGTCTTGTTGGTTTGTCATGCCGCCTCCTCTACTCTAACTATACCGCTTGTGTGCATTCGATGCAAATCTTTATTTTTGTCGACTATTCTGCGGATTTTCATGTATTCACCAGAATAATGTTCGTAAATAGATGATGTTTTGCCACGATAAACAATCATGACACATCAGCACGGAGTATCATGGCCACGACTTCGCCAGCTCGAATCACATCAGCAGGTGTGACATACGCATGCACCGATAGCCGTATTCGTTGCAGATCCGCATCACCCCACACCACCACACCATGGCGGGCGGCTTGTGCAACAATTGATGGAGCATGCGCCGTTTCGATACAAATATTCCCTGCTCGATGCATTGGATCCGCTGGGGTAAGCAACTGTGCGTGGGCACGTAGCATATCAACGAGCAACGAGCCTTGAGTGAGCGCATACGCAGCAATATCCGTAATTGGCACACGGTTATGATATTGAAGCGCATTTTCCATGATATACAAATCGACGAAATTCGGATTACCGACCTCAATGCGCGCCGCATCAGCGTGAAGTTGATAGGTATCTGGAGATGCACCAGGTGTACCAGAGCGCCAACCTACCGGTGGATGAAAGCCGTTATCGCGCGCCCGATTCCACATCACAATCCCCATGTGTGTACCCAGCAACCATTTATAGCCACTACACACCAAATAATCTACATCTGCCGCATCCACGGGAATTATCCCCAATGAATGAGTGGCATCGACGAGCAACTTTGCACCAACCCGATGTGCGCTGTTGCTGAGACGTTGGATGTCGATTCGTCGCCCTGTGCGCGTACTGACATGGCTGACGTATACGAGGCGTGTGCGGTTGGTCAACATCGACTCAAGATTTGCCACTTCTTGATTAGGATCTGGATGATAGGCAGCAAAGCGACACGTTACTCCGTAGCGCGCCAACCAGGCAAACAAATACCGCCCACTCGGGTATTCGTCATCAACAACAAGCACTTCATCGCCTGGCTGCCAATGCAATGCAGCCACCACCTGAATCATGCCAGCCGAGCTACTGCCAACAAAACCGATATCTGCAGCAGGCACATTGAGCATCTGCGCAAGCAGATGCGCAACACGCTGGCGCACCGCAAAAAATCGTTCACGCCCAGGCATCCCCAACGCTTTGTCCGTTGCAAACTGCGCCATCGCTGCCAAATGACTTTTTAGCTGCGGGGTTTCACCACCTGCCGCCAGATGGGCAACATCATGAATACCAATAAAATCATCTTTACAGAAGTACATCGGTGGACTCCTTTTGTAACACTACGATGCGGATGCGCGCATAGCGAGCACCAATGCGCCCAACATGCCAGCACGATTACCCAGGGCTGGCGGCACGATGTATTCATCGATATGCTTGGTTATTGCATCCACATTGATATATCCATTGAGTCGCTCAAGCACACGCCGGCGAATCATGGGAAAGAGATGCATCTGCTCCATAACACCACCACCCAGAATAATCCGTTGCGGTGACACAAATAGGATAGTATTCATGACCGCCTGTGCCAGATAGTCAGCCTGAAACTGCCATGCCTGGTGATCTGGGGCCAACAAATGCGCTTTGATACCCCACCGTTTTTCAATCGACGGACCGCAGGCTAATCCTTCCAAACAGTCGTCATGAAACACACAAAACCCGGGAAATGCATCAGCTGGATGGCGCGAAATCCGCTGATGCCCGGCTTCTGGATGTGCCATACATGCAAGAGGTTGTCCACGACTGATGATACCGGCACCAATCCCCGTGCCAATCGTATAGTAGACAATGTGTTGGAGGCCGACGCCTGCCCCCCATTGGAGCTCACCCAATCCGGCGGTTGTCACATCGAGGTCAAATCCCACAGGAATCCCTAGTGCCTGCTCAATTGGCGCAACGATTGGCGCGCCACTCCATCCTGGTTTGGTGGTTGGTGCCACACAGCCGTACTGCGGGTCAGCCCGATCAAGCACAATCGGACCAAATGAACCAATCCCCACCGCACGCAACGGCGTGTGCGCATGGTATCGACGCAGATATTCGATAATCTGCGGGATGTTTTCTTCGGGAGTCGTGGTGGGGAAGCGCACTTCGTCACGCACATCATCTGGCCCAGCCACGATAGCGCACACCATTTTGGTGCCACCGGTTTCTACCACACCATAGAGTGCCATATTCGTCCTCCGCTTCGTGTGTCTGTCAGTGGGTTAATTGTCCACTTGACATGAGTTCCGTATAGGTACCCCGTGCCTGTACACAGCCATCTTTCATGACGATTATCTCATCGGCCATGGCCATCACCTGTGGACGATGAGTCACAATCAGACACGCCACTTGGCTGCGGATTTCACTGAATCGTTGCCACAAGAGTTGCTCTGTTACAATATCTAGCGCACTCGAGACATCGTCAATGAGCCACACCTGTGGACGTTCGTAGAGCATTCGTGCAAAGGCGGCACGCTGGATTTGCCCACCCGACAAACGCACCCCACGCGAACCAACCAACGTAGCAATGCCATGTTCAAATTGCGCCACATCATACTCAAATACTGCACCATGAATAGCAGTATCGAGCTCGGTAGACGACATGTGGCGACCTTGCGTAATGTTGTCTTCAACTGTATCAGAAAAGAGACGTGGCACTTGGCTCGTATAAGCGACTGCAGGCGGCACCAATTGCAGGTCTGGGTCATCAATCAGGGTATTATTCCAGTACATTTCACCAGTCACACGCGGCAGCATGCCCAATATACCGCGCAATAGCGTCGTTTTGCCCGCACCGACCACACCCGTCACCACCACGAGTCGGCCTGGGGCAAGATCGAGCGATACATCTTTCACGCCATAACCATCATTCTTCCATTGAACCGACAAATGGCGTATCGCCAGTGTCTGAAGTGGCGGTAGAGCTTTAATCGCTGGGAATGGTTTATCATCAAAGAGTTGATCTGCTGGCAAGCCATGCCCAATATTCTCGAGACGCTGTACCGATACACGCATTTGCTGTTGTCGACCGATAAATATCCCTAATTCACCGAGAAGTTCACTGATTGCCCCGAGTGAATAGACAAAAAAAGCCACATCACCTGCACGAAACTCACCACCCACGGCTTGTTGATGCAGCATGAGCATCATCACTGCAATACCAATGTCAACCGCATTGCGAAACAGTGATGAGAGTAAGCCATCAAACAATACTTCACGCAATGTGGCGACTTCACGTACTTTGTTGAGTTCGGCAAAATGACGCAAGACATGGCGTTCTGTACCAGCAACTTGCACCGCCTGGATGGCGCCAAACGTTTCAGCGATGAATCCAACCACACGCCCTGTTGCACGCCGCCGTTCTTGGCGATAGACGTAGATACGGTCGTACGTAACGCGGGCGCCGGCCACAATTAGCACAAGTGGCAACATAATAACGAGCGTTGCTGACGGTGCAATTTGATACATCGTATAAAATGCTACCACTGCAAAGAGTGACAGTGCGATGATATCGTTGAGATGGAGTACCGTGTGGGGCATTTCGCCAATATCATCACGGAAGCGCGAGACAATTTCCCCTGGTGACCCTTTGAGCGCAGAGACTGCTGGTTGTTGAAAAATCCGTGCCAATAGCGATTTACGCATCGCGTTTTCGGATGCAATGCGGGTTTTGGGATTGGTATACGTCAACAACACAAACAACGCCATACGGGCTGCCGTGATCCCGACCAAGGCACCAAGCAACAACCATGGAATACTCGTCAGTTGGTTTCCTTGCAGATTATTGAGGATTTCGCGATTGATGAATCCGGGCAACAACTCAATCAAGAGCACAGCCACAATTGTTGATAAATTAAAGACATACCACCAGCCTCCCTTGCGCATCATGCGCAACAGTACTTGGGTAGGGGTGGTTGCTGTTGGTTGCACTGTCATGCTAATTCTTCCTCCACGGAGCCTGTGCGCAGCAGGGTCGCATACCGACTCTGCTCATTTGCACGCAAATCGTGCTCAGCACCATATTCGATGAGTTGTCCATCCCCCAAGATGGCAATATAGTCACAACGACGCACCGTTTGTAGACGATGCGCAATAATAATAGCCGTCTTGCCCGCCAACACAGTATCGAGGGCACGCTCAACCAGCTTTTCGGTTTCAGGATCAATACGTGCTGATGCTTCATCGAGAATCACGACATGTGGCTGCTTGAGATAGACACGCGCCAAGGCAATCAGCTGTGCTTCACCAGCAGAGACTGCTCCATTCGCCATCAACAACGTATCCAAGCCGTCTGGTTGCTGTTCTAGCCAGCGTTGTAATCCGAGTGTGCGCAATGCCTCATACAGGCGGTCATCGCTAATGTCCTTGTTAAAAAAGGTGAGATTATCACGCACCGTCGCATAAAACAGCTGAACGTCTTGTGTCACCAGGCCGACGTGCTGCCGCAATGATGCCAAGGTGAAATCACGTATCGGTGCTTGGTCAAAGCGAATTTCACCAGCGTTGACATCATACAAGCGAAACAGTAGACGAATCAGCGTACTTTTACCACTGCCGGTACGCCCTAATAAACCCACCACCTTTTGCGGCGGAATGACAAACGACACATCACGCAAGACAGGGTGTTTATCGACTTCTTCGTCGGGATAGGCAAATGTGATGCGATCAAAGGCAATGGCTGGCGCTTGCGCAGGCATCTCTTGTGTGCCATCAACGAGGCGTGATTTGATTGCCATGATTTCTGCGACACGCACAATGCCTGCAGTGGCCTGTTGCAGCTGATCGATTTCTTGGGCGATAGTGCGTATCGGCCAGACCACCATTTCACCATACAACAACGTCATCACAATCAGCCCAATCCCAATCTGATTGGTGAGATAGAGATGAGTGCCGATCCCTAAAATCAGAATTGATAAAATCGCAGCCAGACCCACTGGCACAATCCATGTAACTCCACCATAGACGCGCCCGAGAATATCGTAGTGGTTTTTGCGTAGCATGAGTTGCTCAAAACGAGTCATAGTATGACCACGTGAGCCGAGCCCGCGGATATCTTCCATGCCAGCAAGACGCTCTTCGAGGAAGCCAAACAACTGAGCGGATGCTTCGCGGCCACCTTCCCAATACGGGACTGCCACATTGCGCAAGAGATAGAGAATAATGGCAGCCACAATAATAAAAAGGAACATCATCACGCCAAGTTGCCAGTTTTGCGCTAACAACACACCGACCGTTGAAATCAACAACAAGATGCTACCGCCTATTTGCAGCACCATCTGTGAAAAGAAACGATTGAGACTCGTCACATCGCCATCGATACGCTCAATCATGATGCCAGGGTTTTGTTGCTTGTGATACGACATATCCAAGGCCATGGTATGCTGCGCAAGGTCGAATCGAAGCGCATTGGATGCCCGCCATCCAATGGTTTCACCCATATACGTCGCAAACAGACGTGCCACCTGGCGACAAATCATGACTACCAAATAGTAGATGCCTATACGTTGTAACTGACTGCTTTCAGTGGCATGAATAGCAGAATCCACAAATTGCCCGAGTAAGCGTGGACCAAGCAACTGCAGACCGTTGTCCAATAGAATAAGCACCACCAACACCAGCACTTGGCGGCGTTGTGGCCAGAAATAGGTATACAACAATTCTCGATACTGCGCGAACGCAACTTGCTGCGACATAACACACCTTTAGTCACAAATCCTGCGAATAACAATCCTACGAACGAACATACTGTGCAATGATCTGCGCTGCCCGGTGTGCTCCTTGCTCGGACGCCATCTGTTGCGCCACTGCGCGTGCTTGATACCGATACGATGGATCCGCTATTACATCTGCAATTGCCTCCGTTATTGTACTCAATTTTGCGCGATTGCGTATCATCCAACACGGAGCAATCCCAAGTGCAACTGCACGCTCGCCCCAAAATTGTTGATCGACCCCCCGTGCAATAATCAACGACGGCACACCGACCGCACATGCTGTATGAAATGTACCTGCACCGCCATGATGAATGACAGCGTGCGCCCCACGAAAGAGTGCCTGATGATTGAGATCACCACTGACCACACACACACCATCATCATCCACCACTTCATGCACGAATCCTTTGGGCGTGTGCATTACGACATCTACACCAGCAGCGCGTGCCGCCGCACAGAGATGCAGATACCATGACACTGGTTCATTGTGACCAGGCGAGCCCATCGTGATTACCACAAATGGCGTACCACGGCGCAGAAAGCGTGTTACCACTGCAGGCAAAGGCCGGGGGTCTACATGGTGCCAGAAGCCCGTAACGAGATGGAGCGAATGACGGTCTGGCCATGCCGGCATGAGTACCGGGGATACCGCAAGCAATGCACGCTGTGCACTGATATGATGCAATCCACCTCGCCTGCGTCCACCAGCCCACACCCACGGTTGCCACATACCCCAGTTTATCAAGCGATGTGTGGTTTTAGCAGACATCAATGAGCGCCGCCACGGCCATAATGGCGAGACGAATGCAGTGGTGGGGATAATCGGTTGCAGCAACCCCCATATGCCATTTTGTGGTGGCATAGCCCATTGCGTGGCCAGACTTGCCACAATCAGCGTGTCAGCATCTGTGAATTCTTGGACTGCCGCAAGTGCAGCACGCATCAAGCGTTGACTATGCCATAAATAGCGTATGGTGTGCCATACACCACGCACGATGCCATGGTGCAAACTCAGTGCCGCACGATATGCTGGTTTGAGTAATAGACTCGTCGGATCGTCGGGCAGTGCATACCATGCAATGTGCTGCGATTCAAGCAGTGGGCGCCACCGTTCGTGGGCTGCAATGCGCACAGGCACATTGAGCCGTTGCAGCTCGTGTGCAAGCACCACAAACGGCTGCACGTCACCGCGTGTGCCACCAACAACTAATATGACTTGTACAGGATGCGCGTTATGTCTACGCATGTTGTTTCTCAAACACAAGAAATTCGTAGCGCATGATCTGCTGTTGGTAGCACTGTTGTAACGCCATGCTACCAATCATGGAACGGAGAAATAGCGACAACGATACCCGTGGCAATACGTGCTGTACAATCCATTTGGCAAGCCAGTCTGGCAATGCCCGTATGGTCAGCCCTGCAGTCAAATCAATGCGCTTGCACAGTACCAATCCTGCACCTTGTGCGTGATGTTGATGTTGCTCAACCGTGGCAATATTTGGCACCATCCACCCTTGCTGAAAGGCATGAATGTATGGAGACATATGTGCAGATACACGCATATCATCACAAATAATACAGCGGCCACCAGGGCGTAACACGCGCGCCGCTTCTACAAAGAAATGTGCCGGGTTACGTGCATGCGCAAATGATTCAATCGCCCAGACTGCATTCAGTGACGCATCTGCATATGGCAATGCATCAAATGATGCGACAAGCACACTGCCAACCGGCACGTGTGCGGCCTGGATAGCACTAATCGTAATCCCACTGACATGTGTGGATGTCGCAACCGCAGCGGCTACGGCACGCATACTTGCACCTACACCGCAACCCAAATCAGCAACAGCATCGAGAGCCGGTAGCGCGTTGAGTTCTCGCACAAGCAACGCGTGTACTGCATCTCCGTCAGTAGTTTCAATGTCGATATGTGGAGGGAGTCGCACCACACGATGGATGGCGCCAGTGCGTTTCGTCAATCCGGTACGGAGGAACCATTTCGTCAAACGGTCGTAGTACTGTGCAACTTCAACTGTATGTGTCACGTTTTCCCCTGATATAATGCCTATACCCGTTGCACTAAGGATTGTACATGGAATCTCGTTTCACGCAATTAGCACGCCGTTTCAGCGCACCATCATGGTTGTATGCACCCCAAAACGGTGATGATCGCAACATGACTCGTGGCATGATCGATGGGTTTGGGGTAGGCATTGTTGAAGGGGTGCGAATATTCATCCCCGTCTTATTGACACGTCTTGGAGCCGATCCACTCAGTGTCGGGCTATTATCATCACTGCCTGCGATTGCAGGCCTCCTGCTCGCCGTACCACTCGGCATGTATATCAGCAAGTCAAACAACGTAATTCCATGGTACGCCTGGAGTCGTTTGCTGCTCTTTCTCAGCTATCCACTCATGGGTGTGGTACCGCTCTTGTTTGATGCACAGACAGCTATCATTGTCATGGTTGGGATTGCTGCAATTGCCACATTACCGCAAACTTCACTCACATTAGTCTTTAATGTGGTAATGGGGTCAATCATCGATATTTCACGGCGCTACCAGTTAATGAGTTTGCGGTGGTCGATTCTCGGCGTGTGTAACGGTATTTCCGTGTATCTTGCGGGGCGTTATCTCGGTAGCAATGCACCGCTCTCCGCATACGCCATCGTAATATGCGTCTCATCACTCTTTACCGTATTTGCCTTTTTTCCCGCCAGAAACTACGAAGTACCTCCAGAACGTCGTGACACACACGCAGCACCGGTTTCGGTACGCAAGGCCTTTACACAAATCATCTACTATCTCAAAACATACCGTAACTTTCGCCTATTCATCATCTGCCAAGCAGTATTCCAAGCAGGTGTGGCCATGTCGATGCCCCTGTACCCATTGCACTGGATTCGGGCATTGAATGCTGATGACAACGCCATCGGGCTCGTCTCTATGATTCAAAGTGTCACACTGCTTTTTGGATATACGCTCGGTACCTATATTGCAACACGGTACAAAGGGCGTGTCGGTATATTGTGGGTCTGCAGTATTGCGCTTGGCAGTTATCCACTGATCACCGCATTAGTGGGCAGTATGACACCGCTCATCTATGTCGCCATTGTGTGGGGCATTGCCACCGCAGGAATCGAGCTCGTGCTGATTGATGTGCTCCTCGATAGTTGCCCTCCAGGGCAAGTCACCGCGGTCATGCCCGCCTATCAGATGGTTATGTTTACCGTGAGCCTGCTTTCACCACTGCTCGCCACTGCCATGGCACGCAGCATTGGTACAACTATTGCACTCATCGTAGCTGCTGCATTTCATTTTATCGGCGCGATGCTCTTTATTGCACTGAAAATTGGGCGCTCACCTGCACCGACACCAATCACACCTGCCACTCCCATTTGACATTTTCGGTGAAATACTTACTATATACAAATAGTTTGTATACCCTAAGTTTCAATGAGAAATGGAGGTCTGATGACACAAGAGCGGACGCAATGCCAGGCGTTAGCAGAAGTCATGCACGAGGTCAACAATCTGCTCCGGGCAGCGGGGGCAGCAGACATCATGCACTATTTGCAGACAAATGACATCAGCGTGCCACGGTATATGGTACTGCGCATGTTAAGTGACACCGAAGGCGTCACTATCAGCCATGTGGCCACACAATTGCATCTCACACTCGGGAGTACGAGTCAACTCATCGATCGCCTCGAGCAAGACGGCCTCGTAAGTCGTCATGATGACGAGGATGACCGTCGCATCCGGCGTATTTATTTACTCGCCAAAGGTCGAGAAATCATTGATGCGGTGCGTGCAATTGCCATCCATTCGTTACAGACCCAACTCAGTCATCTACCCACATCAACAGTAACTGAATTGCTGACCATAATGATGCACACACGTACACTATTACAGAAGGAAACCTCGTGACACACCAAGCTCAGGCCCCCGTCGAATTTCATGCAGAAGACCTACCTCATCGTACAAAAATGTTTATTCTTGCGAGCGTGATGCTCGGCCTATTTTTGTCGTCACTCGACCAGACCATTGTATCGACAGCAATGCCCGCCATTATTCGCGACCTTCAAGGAATTGAGTTTGTGGCATGGACGTCGACTGCGTATTTGCTCGCAAGCACTACGATGGTGCCCATTTACGGCAAACTTTCTGATCTCTATGGGCGGCGAGTAATTCTATTGTTTGGCATCGTGGTCTTTTTGATTGGTTCGATGTTGTGTGGTATTGCCCAAGATATCTATCAACTCATCGGCTTTCGTGCAGTCCAAGGCATCGGTGCCGCCGGCTTGACATCAACCGCATTTGCGATACCAGCCGATTTGTTTTCACCTGCAGAACGCCCTAAGTATATGGGTATTTTTGGGGCAGTCTTTGGTGTATCGAGTATCATCGGCCCGTTACTCGGTGGCTATCTCACCGATGCATTGAGTTGGCATTGGGTGTTTTATGTCAATTTACCAGTTGGCATTGTAGCGATAGCGTTCATCGTGCGGTTCATGCCATCACTCAGTCATCACATGACCGCCAAAATTGATTGGTTGGGGAGCATCACCATGATGCTCGGGGTGGTGCCGTTGTTGCTGGGACTCACCATCGACAAAGAATTGCATCCTTGGAACTCTGCGATCGTCATTGGCATGTTTAGCATGTCAGCCATCTTCATTACCATCTTTCTGATTGTCGAACGTCGCGCAGAATCACCCATTATTCGCTTGGCGCTATTCAAAGACAAAACATACAGTGTCACCATGTTTGCGTCGTTGCTGAATGGTGCTGCATTTTTTGGGGCATTCCTCTTTTTGTCGCTCTACATGGTTAATGTGCTTGGCGTGAGTGCCACTGAAGCTGGCAGTGCACAAATCCCACTCATGTTAAGTTTTGTGGTTGGTAGTATTCTTTCATCACAACTCGTCAGTCGTACCGGTCGCTACAAACCGTTCATTCTGGTTGGATTTGCCGTCATGCTGATCGGTTTCTTTCTGATGACACAGCTCACCGTCGACTCCAAAAGCAGTGATGTGGTGTGGCGTATGATTGTACTCGGTATCGGTTTGGGACCGACGCTGCCGCTGCTCAATTTAGCCATGCAAAATGCAGTCTCATACCAGTATATGGGAACAGCTGTGGCAAACCGCCAATTCTTTCAACAGCTCGGACAAGCTATCGGCGCGGCCATCTTTGGCGTCATTCTAACCACTACACTCACTGCGCAAATCAACAGAGAAATGAAACCGCTCATGGCCGAGCTCCCTGCACAGATGCAATCACAGTTCAATTTTTCTGGGAATTCGTTGCGCAATAGTGTGAGCGAAGGCGCAGGGAGTGCCACATCGCCATCAGCCAAAATGCTTGCGGCGGTGGATGCTCAATTCACAACTCTGAACAGTCAACTCACTGCCGTCGCAAATGGCGATAGCGCCACTGCAGCCACACTGCTCGCAGATCCACTTGTGCCTGCGCCACTCAAAGCAGCAATCGAACAGCAGGCACTTACTCCGAGCACCTTACCACAGATACTGACTACACTCGAAACACGTCACACGGAGGTGCGCAACAACGTAGCAGCACTTGGGGCTAAGATTGAGCTCGCCATTAAACGTTCGTTCACCACCAGCATTACACAGATCTACCAGAATGCCATCTGGTTGGTGGTTATTTCTTTTGCCGTTATTTTGCTCTTGCTTGATGAAATACCGCTACGCAAAAGCAATCGCGACATGCCACCAGTAACAGAGTAGTCACCCACCGCATCAACACGCTACAGTTGTGCATGAGGTGCCACTGTAGCGTGTTGGCGTTATAATGGTGCAAGTATTCGAGCTGAAATGCGAGACGATCTCATGACAGTATCCCGCGTGCGGGTACGCACCCCAGTCCGGATCTGTGATGTAGGCGGATGGAGCGACACGTGGTTTGCCGGGCATGGTCGGGTATGCAGTATCGCGGTCCATCCAGGTGTCTGTGTCGATATTCGCGCACAGGCACTTGGCATTGATGTGCAACTCGGCGACGACTCCGCCGTACCTGCTGGAGCGTTGGCAGATGTACATCCATTGATTAGTGTTGCCCTAGCCGAAATCCCACCACCCCCACGGTGTGGCTGGCATATTCACATCAGTGCAGAAATGCCACCGGGATGCGCAACAGGCACATCAGCCGCAGTTTCTGTGGCATTGCTGTGTGCCTTGGCACGCCTACACCAGCGCACACTGTCCCCAGCGGAAGCAGCACGCCGTGCGCACGCACTCGAAACCGAACGACTCGGTCTACAAAGTGGGATTCAAGACCAGATTGGGGCAGCGTTTGGCGGCATCAACGATATCATGATGCATGCATATCCACGATACCAACGAAATCCGTGCACACCGACTGCATCCACCATTACCGCGCTCAACAACCAGCTCCAGTTGTGGTATTTGGGACGGCCACATAGCTCATCACACGTACACGAGGAAGTCATCAGACGCTTCGAAACGATACCTGCTGCACAAGCACTCCTCGAACCGTTGCGGACAGCCGCGCACCACGCTGTAACCGCAATTCAAATGGGTGATTTACGGGCATACGGAGAAGCCTTACAACACAACACGCAAGCACAACGCGCATTACATCCGGCGCTAGTGTGTGCTGACGCAGAAACACTTATCGCCATGGCAGCGGCTGCGGGTGCACTCGGTTGGAAGGTCAACGGTGCAGGTGGCGATGGCGGATCCGTGGCCATATTGTGGCCAGATGCAGCCACTGCACAGCATCAATTGACACCGATTCAACGAGTCTTACCACAAGCGCAGCACATCCCGATTCATGTGAGTATGTCGGGGATATCATACGAAGTATGCACAGAGGAGGCACAATGAGTACGGTCATTCATCTGAGTGAGCAGATGTTCCGTGAAAAGCGGCAGGTATTGGTAGGCACACCCGATTTCGTGGTTGAGACGTTTCTGTTTGACAGTGGAGTAGCCGGGTTACAAATCAGCAACACACGCGGACACATCGTCATGTTGCCATACCAGGGACAACAAATTTGGTCAGCACAATTCGATGGCCGCGAACTCGGCATGAAGTCGATGTTTAGTGAACCACAACCAACCACCACCTATCTCCACACGTATGGCGGGTTTTTCATTCATTGTGGAGCGACCCGCATGGGTGTACCAGGTCCCACAGACCACCATCCGCTCCACGGCGAACTCCCAAATGCTCGCTATCAAAAAGCATGGCTGACGTTGGGCACCGACGAACGAGGCAACTATGTAGCCATCGCTGGTTCGTTTCGTCACACGGTGGCGTTCAATGATAATTATGTGGCCACTCCCGAAGTTCGCCTTTATGCAAATCAGACGCTATTCACGGTGACGATGCGCATTCACAACGACAAAAACACCCCCATGGACCTCATGTATTTAGCCCATATCAACTATCGTCCCGTCGATATGGCGACACTCCACACCAGTGCACCGACCAACGCCGAAGCGATTCGTGTGCGCAAAAGCATACCTTCGCATATATCCCCACCTGCCGGGTACCGCGATTTTATCGAATCGCTGGCACAGCATCCCGAGCACGCTACCGTGTTACACCCCGATTTAGGCTTTAATCCGGAAGTGGTATTTACCATTCACCCTAACGCAGACGCAAATGGCTGGGCACACAGTGCCCACGTGCACCCTGATGGTGGTGCAGATTATGTGGCACACCGCCCCGACCAGTTACCATTCACCATTCGGTGGATTTCACGCACACCCGATCAAGACTGCCTCGGCTTTGCGATGCCAGCAACAGCAGAGCCAGAAGGATACACTGCCGAAAAAGCAAAAGGCAACATACGGCACATCGCAGCCTTGCAGACATGGCAGTGTGATTTCATTGTGGGTACACTCGATGCACCGCAGACCACCGATGTGCTTACACGCATCCAAGCGCTCCAATAAATAAAAAGCCCCTCTGGCATTCAGCATGCCAGAGGGGCGCTTTTTATGACGGACGCAAGCGCTCACGGATAAGCAAGATTAGCCCAAGGCACAGCGGTACAATGCCGACAACCAGCCCAACATTCACAGCCGTAAGCAGATACGGCGAACTCTGATGAGCATATTGCGACACCTGCGGTGCAAACAGATTTTGCTCGGCTTGGGCAGTGGCATGCACCACTGCCCAACGAAATACCAACGGCAACACAGTCAGTGGCACACCAAAAAAAATCAGGAGCCGCGCAAGCATGGAATCTTACCCTTGTCCTTGCAAAATCTGTTCGATACGCGCAGACTCAGCAGCAGTCAATGGTGCAGCCGCTAACGCGCCTACTGCTTCTTTGATTTGCTCCACGGAGCTTGCCCCGATGAGCGCGGATGTAATGCGTGCATCACGAAGCACCCACGCCAGTGCCAGTTGGGCGGTGTTTTGTCCACGCGCCACTGCCATATCGCGTAGCTTACTCACAATGGCCAATTTTTCAGGTGTCACACGGTCTGGTTTGAGAAAGCCATGGGGCTTGCTGGCACGTGAACCATCTGGAATTCCCTGCAAATAGCGATCCGTGAGCATCCCCTGCGCAAGTGGTGAGAATGGAATACAGCCGACGCCGTGTTCGGCAAGTGCATCGAGTAGACCAGTTTCTTCAATCCAGCGGTCAAACATGTTGTACGACGGCTGGTGGATAACACACGGCGTACCCAGCTGACGCAAAATCGCAAACGCTTCACGCGCTTGGGCAGGACGATAATTCGAGATACCCACGTAGAGGGCGCGCCCACTACGCACGATATAGTCGAGTGCTTGCATGGTTTCTTCGATGGGAGTATCTGGATCAGGACGATGATGATAAAAAATATCGACATAGTCGAGCCCCATCCGCTTGAGGCTTTGATCACAGCTTGAGACGAGATATTTGCGTGAGCCCCATTCGCCATATGGACCAGGCCACATGTAATAGCCGGCTTTCGACGAAACAATGATTTCATCACGGTAGGGACGCAAATCGTGCTGCATCACCTGACCAAACGTCTCTTCTGCTGAACCTGCTGGTGGTCCATAGTTGTTCGCCAAATCGAAGTGGGTGATACCCATGTCGAACGCAGCCAAAACCATGGCACGCGATTTTTCGTATACATCAACACCACCAAAGTTGTGCCACAATCCCAATGAAATCGCAGGAAGTTTGAGGCCACTGCGCCCAGATCGGTTGTAGCGCATGCTAGCGTAGCGATCTGAATGTGCATTGTACGGCATGATTATTCTCCTCCCTCAGCAATAAACCCGTTGGTATCATACCATTTATAATACGGTGTATGACACATGCCATACCAGACATGACTGCCCATACCCTCAGTGCGATTGGCACGAGTATCGATACGATGCTACAGCAACGCGTAGCAGCGTTTACGATTACATATCTCGAAAAAAAGCGCATCTCAGACCCTGCAGCACTGGTGAGCCAATTCCTACACGGCGCAACTGATCCGCACTTCCATACGGTGTCACAATACCAGATTGGTAC
>JACCDP011208839.1_pt1 | contig 31974 bp, 30 predicted proteins | sample 7445841 | NCBI WGS metagenome assembly JACCDP01 (sample SAMN15323441, study PRJNA562643) | freshwater metagenome | isolation source: river surface water | place: USA:Blue River Watershed | collected 2017-08-17 | reverse complement strand
GAAGAGAAGTTTGGTCGCAGTGCAATCGAAGGTCACCGCACACGCCCAGATGGCAGCGATCTAAAGTGGAAGCAAATCGGAGTTAATGAGATTACCGATTCTCGCGAACTGCCATTCTTTATCCAATGGTTAACCGCTGACCACCCATCACAAGATGGAAAAGCAGTTGCTGCAATTGAGAAGATTACCATTGCTGATACTGATCACCTATCTGATTCATGGTTTAAGACAGAGATCCTTGGCGGATTAAACGGTGCAGATGTTGAGTTTGTTGATCCATCAACAAATGATGGGGAGTTTGGAATTGTGGCGGTGCATTTAACGACGCCTACGGGGTCGGTAGTTCTCGACTGATTAAAGTTTTTTAACTGAAAAGGTCCAAAACGGCTCAACATCAGAAAACTTTAAAGTAGAAATATCAAAGTCTGCCAACCGCAACATTTCTGTTATCTCAGCCTTACTAAAACGTTGTTCAAGCGAAGTCCCAAAACGATCCAGTGCATCATTAGCCAGCATCATAAAGGGCATGTCCGCATAGTGATGTAGCGGAATATTCGAAGTGTTTATCCCAAATCTATTCAATACCTTGGAAAACCTTGCTAATGGCAAGTAAACAAGTGCAGCAATCGCAGAGGTAACAAAGTGCTTAATTTTTTGGGGAAGCCCTGAAATTATCTTTCGCACCACGTTTACAACTTTGAAAATCAATTTGTAAAGGGTTGGCTTGTTCTCAAGGTTGTAATACAAATAGCAAAGGAATATGCCCCCTTGCTTAATCTTGAGTGACACATCCTTAATCGCTAGGGAAGTGTCAGGAATATGATGTAAGACTCCAAGCGACATTGCCAAATCTAACGACTCCAACGGTATTGAGTTTGCACCTACAGTTTCTTGCAAAACTTTAATTTTTGCCTCATCTGCAAACTTGTTATTCAAGACTTTGCTTGCCCCATCACTTGGCTCCAGCGCATAAACCAAAGAAAAATATGGGATTAATCTTGATGCCCACCGACCGCTTCCAGCGCCAAAATCAGCTGCTACTGAAATTTTTGGATTGAATTGATTTAGATCAATAGGAGCGCAGTAAGCCTTGAATTGGGCATTTAGAGCCTCAGTTGTTTCAGTTTCACCATAATCAAAGGTCGCCCACTCGTGCCCAAAGGAATCAATGACTCCCTGGTCTAAGTTTTCATCTCTTTTGCGTGAGGTCACCGTTGCTCCTTCCTCGCGAAACGCATCGATCAAATTATTGGTAGACGGCAAGTATAATTAGATTTGATTAAACCAATGCCTTCTGTCATAGAATTGCCGACATGGCAAAAGTTGGAGTCACAGGTGGTGCTGGGTTCATTGGCTCGAACTTAACTAGACGTTTGATTTCCGAAGGGCACGAAGTCGTGGTCTTTGACGATCTGTCCACAGGGCTTATCTCCAATGTTGATCAGTCAAATTGCACCTTTATCAATGCCTCGATAACTGACCATCAGGCACTGCACAGTGGGCTCAAAGATTGCCAAACCATCTTTCATTTAGCCGCAAGAGGCTCAGTTCCGCGTTCGATAAAAAATCCCGTGGCTACACATGCTGTTAATGCAACCGGCACATTGAATGTTTTAGAAGTAGCTCGCGCTAGTGGGGCTCACGTAATTTTCTCATCATCTTCATCTGTATATGGTCGCAATATGCAGCTTCCAAAAGATGAGTCAATGTGGCTCGGCCCCATGACGCCATATGCAGCTAGCAAACTTGCCGCCGAAGGATATGTTCAGGCATATGCATCGGCATATAAAGTGCCAACAACTCTCTTACGATTTTTTAATGTTTTCGGTCCACGCCAACGCCCAGACCATGAATATGCAGCAGTGCTACCAAAGTGGATCTGGCTTGCCATGCAAGGAGAACCGATCGAAGTCTATGGTGATGGCAGTGCCTCTCGTGACTTTACATACGTTGATACCGTCTTGGATATCGCGATGACAGCTATGAATGAAAAAGTTTTAACTGAAGGTGCTATGAACTTGGCTTATGGAAATCGAATCTTCCTTAACGACACAATTGAAATGCTGAGAAATCACTTTCCGGATTTGCAGGTTAACTATGTAGCGGAGCGTTTGGGTGATGTTAAGGAATCTCAAAATGCACCAGAATTATTGAATCGGCTATTCCCTAAGGTCCAGCCAAAAGAGTTTGAGACCGCATTAACCGAAACGATTCAATGGCTGCAAGAATTCGGCCAAAGCGTTGCAAACGGTCCTGCGACGACGGATTAGTAACCTCTTTTATGTGTGGAATTTCGGGTGGAATTGGAGCTAGCGCTCCAAGCAAGCTACTCCTTGATGCTCAACTGAAATCAATCGAACATCGCGGCCCTGATGACGTTGGAACCTATATAAATAATGGCATTGGTATTGGCATGTGCCGACTTGCCATCGTTGAAATTGCAGCAGGTAAGCAACCAGCATCAGATGCTGCAGAAAAGATTCACATTGTATGGAACGGTGAAATCTATAACTACCGCGAACTTCGAGCTGAGTTAGAGGGCCGCGGAGTCCATTGCCGTGATTCAAGTGAATCTGAAGTTGTTATAAATCTGTACCTTGAATTTGGTTTGGACTTCATCAATAAACTCAACGGAATGTTTGCGATAGCAATTCATGATTCGCGCGATAAATCACTTCACTTAATCCGTGATCGAATGGGAAAGAAACCATTGTGGATCTCTCAATTAAATGATGGGACCCTATTCTTCGCATCCGAAGTACGTGCGTTGATGTTGGCACGTCCAGATCGCACGCTGCGTACTGACATGGTGGCTGAGGTTATGCAATACGGCTATATCAACGCCCCACATTCAGCATTCAATGAGATAACTCAAGTGCCACCAGGATCAGTTCTTACCTGGCATGATGGAAAAACATTCACTAAAAAGTACTGGGAGCCGGATTTCGATACAAAAGTTCAAATCTCCTACGAAGAAGCCTTGGAAGTTACCAAGAAACTAATTGAAGAAGCTGTTTCACGCCGCTTAATCTCAGAACGCCCTCTCGGATCGTTCTTAAGTGGAGGCTATGACTCAACTGTAGTTACCGCCTATATGGCAAAGCTGATGAGCGAAAAAGTACAGACTTACTCAATTGGTTTTCACAGCCCACAATTCAACGAAGCGCATCATGCAAAGCAAGTTGCCAATCACCTCGGGACTAATCATCACGAAGAAATTCTCAACCCAGATCCGGCACTAATTGTTGAAAAAATCTCACATATTCTTGATCAACCATTTGCCGATTCTTCTATCGTGCCAACATATTTACTCGCCAAATTCGCACGTGAAAATCTAATCGTTGCCCTAGGCGGAGACGGTGGTGATGAAGTCTTTGGTGGCTATGACCGTTACTTGGCGGCCCCTGTCATGCAAAAACTGAACCCGTTGTTGGGAATAGCCCGCTCTGGATTGAAATTCGCTGGACAGCAATCCCTTGGTAACGCTCGCAAGATAAATCGGGTTGGCTCACAACTTTCACCAAAGGCATCACTTGCCGCTAGGTACAGTTCAATTCTCTCGTTAGCCCAGCCTTCTGAATTAACCACTCTACTCAACCCAAACTTCCAAACAAACGCTGCAGAAATCATAAGACTAAATCAGTTTCAAGAGGGAAAACTTTCTTCATATGATCGAATGATTCGATCTGATCTGTATTCATATCTGCCAGGAGACTTACTTGTAAAAGTTGATATTGCAACTATGGCAAATAGTCTGGAACTAAGATCTCCTCTGTTAGACGTTAATGTGATCGAATGGGGTGTTTCGCTGACTCGTAAGTACAAGATCAAAGGTCTTGAAACCAAACACATTCTCAAGGATGTAGCACGATCATTAGTTCCTGCAAACCTGATTGATCGCCCGAAGATGGGCTTTGGAATTCCCAGAGCCGAGTGGCTACGGACTGAAATGAAGGAATTAGTAATCGACACATTAACGGACACAACTGCTAGACAGCGCGGATGGCTAGATCCGATTCAGGTCAAAAAGGTATTGGATACTCATATGTCTGGCCAAGATAAGGACAATCTGATTTGGCCGATGTTAATGCTAGAACTATGGGCTAGGACTTGGCTCGATTAGCTAGCAGTTTTTTATAGAGCTGTTCGTGATCGTGGACTAATCGATCAACACCAAAGTTCGATAGCGTGAATTCTTGCGCAGCGGCTCCCATTTGAACTCGCAACTCAGCACTTTTCGCTAGTTTTTCTAGAGCATCAGCTATTTCTTGCACATCTAGACTGGTGATCATTCCAGTTACACCATCTAAAACCACCTCGGGCACTGAACCAACTCTTGTCGACACTACAGGTAACCCTGACATTCCTGCCTGAATCAAACTCAATGGAGTTCCTTCGTTGTCACTAGTAAGAACAACTATGTCAGCAGCTGACAAAACCTTTTCTATATCGCTCTGCCAGCCCAAGACCTTTACAGGCATGTCACTGGTTGCGATTTTTGTTCTGCAGTTTTCCAATAACTCGCCATCTCCAGCCATTAAGAATTCAATATCTAACCCACGATTTTCAATTTCAGTGACAACATCCAAGAATCTATCGGGCCGCTTGATTCTCGTTACGCGACCAATAAATGCGCATTCAAGTTTTTGCGGAGACAAGCCATAGAAATCTCTGGCGTCTGCCTTGTTTGGTAAATCACCAATTTGTAGACCTGGTGGCATCAATGAAAATTTGTCCAACTTGCCTACACCTGCTGCCAATAAATCTTGTCTGACCTTGTCGCCAACCGCCAGTAGTTGGTGAGAAAACATCGCCAAAATCTTTTCGGCTAATACAACTAGGAATCTTTTGAATGAGCCGAAGTAGCCATTGAGTAAATGTCCGTGAAATGTATGGACACGGATGGAAGGATGAAAAGAAAATATCGAAGCAATACGCCCCAAGAAACCAGCTTTAGCGGTGTGGGTATGAATAACGTGAGGCTTGAAACTTCTAATTTCTTTGACTAAGGAGAAGAAAGCTTTGAAATCTCCTCCAAGACTGACCCGCCGGCCGAATCCGTCGATGCGTAAAGCGCTCACGTCCGTAGCAACAGTGTCTAAATAGTCAGCTTCATCATCAACACAAAAGCCTGTATATAGTCGGTGATCGAATTCGCTAGCGTGTAAACCCCGCATTAACCCGGAGACCTGTACGGCTGGTCCACCCACATTCATGCGGGCAATAATTCGCATTACTCGAATCGGGCTTACATCCTCGGTCATCACACCCCTATCTTCTCCTAAATTCTCATTAGACGGGCATAAAGTCCAATTCGTTAGTTGTCACCCAATTGCGCCTGAGAGGTTAGGATTTCACCCGTGAGCGCCCAACAATCTAAAGTTCTGGCAATTATCGGCCAAGGTTATGTTGGCCTTCCTTTGGCTATGGCTGCCGTCGATGCTGGCTGGACCGTAATCGGGGTCGACAATTTCGCAGCCAAAGTTGATCAAATCAATAGGGGCACAAGCCCTGTAGAGGACGTCTCGGGGCAGCAACTGCAAGCCGCCATTTCGAATGGTCTTTACAGGGCAACAACTGACTTTTCTGAAGTTACCAAAGCTTCAGTCGTGACTATATGTGTACCAACTCCGTTAGATGATAAGCGGGAGCCCGACCTTTCATTATTGAGGAGTGCCGCAACTGGAATTGCTCCATATGTTTCTGAAAAAACTCTGGTTGTGAGTGAGTCCACCTCTTATCCCGGAACATTGCGCGACATCATCATCCCGATTGTCAATGAACTCAAACCGGTCGGTACTGAGAATGTTTACTTTGCGTGTGCTCCAGAAAGAGTCAATCCCGGCGATGCCATTTGGAACCAAAAGAACACTCCGCGTCTTGTCGGCGGCGTTGATGAAGAATCCCAAATTAGGGCACTCGCTTTTTATAATTCTATTTGTGACGCTGTTGTGAAGGTTACTAATCCCGAAGTCGCAGAGGCTGCAAAACTTTTAGAGAATACTTTTCGCTTGGTAAATATTGCCTTAATCAATGAATTCACCCAGATTTGTTCGGCGAGTGGTATCAATGTTCATGAAGTTATTAATGCCGCCGCTTCAAAGCCGTATGGCTTTATGCCATTCACGCCAGGCGTTGGCGTCGGTGGACACTGTATTCCTGTCGATCCTTTGTATCTAACTTGGTGGGCACGGCAAAACGGTGGCGAAGCTACATTTGTGGAATCTGCCGATCGAATTAACCATGAAATGCCAAAGTATGTTGCTGAGCGCGCATTGAGTATGGTCGACGGAAGTATTGCAAATCCTAGGGTCTTAATCCTGGGAGTCGCTTATAAACCTGGAGTTGGTGACGTCCGTGAAACGCCAGTCACTGAGCTTCGTAGTCATCTTCAATATCTCGGTGCCAATGTTGCTTGGCACGATCCATTGGTGGCAACATGGGAAGGAACTAGTCCTGTTGATTTAGATTGGAATTGCGATATTGCAATCTTGGCTACAAATCAACCTGGCATGGATATATCTCGATTGATCGAAAACGGAGTTCAGATTCTTGATTGTACAAATTCAATTACAGGACTAGTTGGAGTCAGTTCGATTTAAACTGATTTTTGCATTTCAGTTGAAATATCAGCAATCATGGTTGATAAATCACGTTTTGGCTGCCAACCAACTAGATCTCTGATCAAATCAATATTTGGAACTCGCCGCTCCATATCTTCAAAACCTTCACCATATGCTTCCTCGTATGGGACGAAAGATATCTTGCTTGTGGAGTTAGTTTCATCAATAACTTTTTGAGCTAAATCGTTGATTGATATTTCAAAATCATTTCCAATATTAATCACTTTACCGATTGTGTTTTTAGCAAAGGCAACCGCAATGACGGCATCAACAACATCATAAACATGTGCAAAGCAACGAGTTTGCTTGCCATTTCCATAAATCGTAACTGGCTCATTATTTAATGCGGCTTTTACAAAGCGGGGAACAACCATTCCATAGGCACCCAGTTGGCGAGGTCCTACAGTGTTAAAGAACCTTACGATTCTTGTCTCTAATTGTTTTTCAATAAAATACGCATAAGCCAATGACTCATCGATAGCTTTAGCCTCACTATAAGACCATCGCAAGGTCACCGGACTTCCAAGTATTCGATCATCACTTTCTTTCAATGAGTCAGAGACGTTTTTTCCATAAACTTCACTACTGCTTGTTAAAAAAACTGGCGTATTTGTTGCATGTGCAGCTTCAAGCACATTCTCTGTGCCACGAATGTTTGTTAACAAACTGTTTAGCGGGTGTTTCACAATATTGAACACGCCCACTGAGGCTGCAAGGTGGAAAACGTAATCTGCCTTGTTTACCAGGGGATTTAGAGTATTCGTATCCAGAATTGAACCCTCGACTAAGGTGAAGCTTGGGGAGCCATTGAGAGTGGTGAGGTTCGAAGCACTGCCAGTAGAAAAATTATCGATGACGGTAACCTCATGACCGTCGCCAATCAGACGTTCGCTTAAATGAGAGCCAATGAATCCAGCTCCACCAGTAACCAAAATCTGCATTTTGATAGTCTACTTTAAATTTCTCATAGATTATTACCTATAGACCCATCAGTTTTGCTTGCCGATCAAAGTCAGGCACGGCATTACGAACCTCATCAAATGTACCCTTCGCGGTAATTTTCCCATCTGATAGATATACGACGGTATCTGCATTTCGGACAGTCGATAACCGATGTGCAATCAAAACGACAGTAGTCGATCCACGCATGTTTTGAAATGACTCAGAAATCCCTGCTTCAGTTTCCCCATCCAGAGAACTAGTGGCCTCATCCAAAACCAAAAGCTGTGGTTTCGTAAACATAGCTCGAGCAATACCAAGTCGTTGTCGCTGGCCTCCACTAATCTTGGCACCTCGTTCACCCACTTGAGTATCAAGGCCATTTGGTAAACTCATAACAAATGCATCTAGATGAGCCACTTTCAATGCGCTCATCACTAATTCATCAGTTGCGTATTCAATAGGAAAGCCCAAAGCAACATTTTCACGAATGGTACCTGTCGAAATTGTGACATCTTGCGGTACGTAAGAAACCGCACCTGGCCACTTCGCGACAGCCGCAAGCGGTGGTAATCCCGAGATAAAAACATTTCCTTCGTCTGGGTTTAGAACGCCTAACAAAACATCAATGATTGTCGTCTTTCCCGCGCCAGACAAGCCAACGAAAGCAATTGACTCTCCAGGTTGAATAGTTAATGAAACATCAGTTATCGCTGGCACTTTCTTTGATGGGTACGTCAGACTTACATTTTGGATTTGAATTTCTGATCTGAAACCCTCATGGTGAATGTGTACAGAGTCATCATTGTTCTCGATCAGCTGCGATTTGCCGAGGGAGTCAATGAGCTGGAAAGTCGGCTGAGCTGCACCTAAACTGCCTCGAATTTGTATAGAACCTTGTTGTAAACGTAAAACCGCCGGAGCAATTCTTGTGCCTGCAGCGAGAAAAATTGCCAAAGTTGCAACGGCTTCTGCGGTATCTTGTAGAACAAACTGTGCTGCGCCAACCAGTAAAGCGCCAAGCACCACAGAAGTCTCAATTACGTATTTACTTACGTAGGGCATAAATGAGCTTTCAGCTGAAACATCAGCTAGTGCAAATCTAACTTTTCCAATTTCACGTGCGTAATAATCACGCCGATTACGCACGACAGATTCTCTATATGATCCAAAAACTTCCACAATCTTCTCACTGCTCAAGATACTGAGCTCAGAGTTTCTTCCACCTAACTTACCTGCGCGTACGTGCATAAATCTATAAAGCAAATATCCAATAAATGAAAAAATTAAAAAAGTACTAATCGCCGTTGTGGGGTCCACAACAAAAAGACCAATGGTCATGATAAACAAAAGAGAAAGATCTGCGACCATCACGATACTCGTTGCCAGGATTTGTAGAGTTATCAAACTAACACCGCTTGTGACAGCAAAAAGTGTTTCTTGCGTAGTGCGAGCTTGAACAGTTAGTAGTGGTTGAGAGAGTAACCGAGCAATCAGATTTGCTGAAATTGTTGCTCCGCGTCTGCTGAGAAAAAAGAGTATTCGTCGAGTGAAGATAATTGAGAGAACAGTGCGTCCTACTAAAAGTAAGGCCGCTGCTATGACCAAAATCGTTGCTTGTGTTTGGAATGTGGAACCCGAGAGGGACAAAAGTTTTAGAACCGCATTTACTTGTTCACCAGGCTCTTGTGATTGAATCCCTGAGACTGACAGTGCACCTAAGAGGCCAATTGCCATTACGCCAAGGAGATCTAGAATGCCAAGACATACTTGAATAACAGCAACCGCAAGAATTTTCCCACGATCCGCTTTCGGTAGAATGTTTAGTGACCGGCCAACGGCACATTCTAACCATCGGCTCCGAATTCTATTCAAAAACGAGTTATCCTTTGTAGCTCAGCAATGTGCATGACCTTAACCTTAGCAAATCACATCTAGATTCTTGCCCCAATCCTATTTAGCACTACGATAAAGCGGTGAGACTTTATGTGGCTGGGATTAATGGCATGGTTGGTTCGGCTATTGCCTTGGAAGCCAGATCCCATGATTACGAGGTTCTAGGCAAACCCTCCAATGAGTTGGACTTTACAAACCGTAGCGAAGTATTTCAGGAATTAAATAGGGTAAAGCCAGATTCTCTGATAATCGCAGCAGCAAAAGTTGGCGGCATTGGAGCAAACTCAACCTTGCCAGTAGATTTTCTCTCTAGGAATCTTCAAATTCAAACAAATTTGATTGATGCTGCGCACGCCGCTGGAATTGAAAGAGTCTTGTTTCTTGGTTCATCTTGCATCTATCCAAGACTAGCTTCACAACCCATTGATGAATCTTCCCTAATGTCAGGTGCATTGGAGCCCACAAATGCACCTTATGCAATCGCCAAGATTGCGGGGCTGAAACTCATCGAGTCGTATAGAGTCCAATTTGGGCATCGTTGGATATCTGCCATGCCAACTAATCTCTATGGCCCAAGAGACAACTTCAACCTTGATACTGCCCATGTGTTACCAGCGCTAATACATCGATTTCACAATGCCAAAATTTCTGGCGTGAATGAAGTAAAGATTTGGGGAGACGGTACGCCCCTACGTGAATTTCTATTTGTTAAAGACTTAGCACAAGCCACCTTTCTGTTATTAGAGAAATATGATGATTCGATTCCAATCAATATAGGTAGTGGCGAAGAGATCTCAATTGCTAAACTGGCGAGAATTGTTGCAAAAGTGGTTGGATTTCATGAGGCTATTACCTTTGATCCAGAACGCCCCAATGGAACTCCTCGGAAGCTGTTAAACAGCTCCAAGATTTTGGAAATGGGATGGAAATCGACAACCAACCTAGAAGATGGAATCAGATTGACCTACGATTGGTTTCTAATGCAACAGACAAAGGGGAATAATCCGTGAAACGTGCTCTGATTACTGGAGTTACTGGACAAGATGGCTCATATCTATCTGAACTGCTTCTTGAAAAAGGATATGAGGTACATGGCGTTATTCGAAGAAGTTCCACTTTCAATACCTCCCGGATTGAGCATCTGTATAGAGACCCCCATGAAACGGACAATAGATTTCACCTTCATTATGGCGACATAACAGATGGTGTGGGGATTTCAAACTTAGTTCGAGAAATAGAGCCTCACGAAATTTACAATCTCGCTGCACAAAGTCATGTAAAGGTCTCTTTTGAGATGCCAGACTTCACGGCACAGGTTGATGCTGTTGGCACCATTCGATTATTGGAGGCTATTCGAGCAGCCAAGATCGATACGAAATTTTATCAAGCATCTACCTCCGAACTTTTCGGTAGCACACCACCGCCGCAATCTGAGACATCACCATTTGCCCCACAGAGTCCATATGCGGCAGCAAAGCTTTACTCGTATTGGGTCGTTCGCAACTATCGTGATGCGTATGGCCTGCACGCAACCAATGGAATTCTTTTTAATCATGAGTCACCGCGCCGAGGCGAGACGTTTGTAACCCGAAAGATTACGATGGCAGCCGCCAAAATTAAATTAGGATTGCAGTCAAAACTTTACTTGGGAAATTTAAATGCAATACGTGACTGGGGTTTTGCCCCAGAGTATGTAAATAGTATGTGGTTAATGTTACAAGAAGTAAATCCAAATGATTATGTAGTTGCCACAGGAAACGGTGCGACGGTTCGTGATTTTTGTGAAGCCTCTTTCTCCGCTCTAGGTTTGGATTATAGGGAATATGTTGAAACTGAAGACCGATATACCCGCCCAACTGAAGTTGACGCTTTAATTGGAGATCCTTCAAAGACGGAGCGCATTCTTGGTTGGAAGGCAAAGACTCACTGGAAGGAACTTGCTGAGTTAATGGTCAAAAGTGATTTTGAAAAGCTACAAAGAGTTGAGCACTCGTAATGTTGGACATAAAATTGCAAGGGTTGGATTCGCCCAAATTCCTAACCAAGAGCTATTAAGTTTCTAACAGCGCAGGCGACCGCCTTTAAATTCAATAGCCTATGTCGCAAAAGATCACTATATGCAGGTGACACCTAGCACATAGGTAAGAATTCTGAGCCTTGGCCAAAATGACATGGAAATTGTATTGATTGTCCTTAAAAGTAAGTAGCATTACGGTTGTGAAAACACTCTTCTTGACTTTTGGTGATGGTTCGCCAGAGTTTAAGGCCGCGTCTGCAAGGTTAGAGATGCAGGCAAAAAGCATTGGAGTTTTTAGTTCAGTTCTATCCCTAGATCACGAGAGCTTAATCCAGGCATCTCCCGAGTATTCAATCGCGCAAACATCGAATATGAAATTGCACACCTATCCAACTTACTTTCGAGCAGCCAAATCTTGGGTTATCCAAGCCGGGCTTTCGGGAAAATTTGGAAATTTTGATTTGATTTGTTATGCCGATGCGGGATGTGAGATCGCAGTGAATCGCATTACCCGTCTGGTTTTGAAAAGTTACCTAAAAAAGGCGTTCTTACATGGCGGCTTGGCAGAACAACTTCCACTTCCTGAAAGAAATTGGACCAAAAAGAAAACGATGAATTACTTTCATCCGTCTGCAAGCCATGCACTAAGCGGACAGGTGCAATCGGGTTTAAGCTATTGGCGCGTCGAAGAAAAAAATTTAGATCTCGTAAATCAATGGTGTTTGTTGTCAGACCCTAAGTTAGATCTCTGGCAGGATCCCAGTGATAAGGCTTCAGAAGAAGACTACTTTATAGAACACCGACATGACCAATCTATATTTTCCTTGCTCTGGAAAGAAGCCGGCCTTCTAGTTATACCAGTCAATAGTCACTGGTTGCTTCGACTGCCTAATGTACGCAGTGCTTGCATCCCAATACAAACACGTCGAAACAGGACGGGAAAAACCAGTTTGACCAGGTTATCAAAGAGTAACTCAGTTGCAATTTTGGGGTTGGTGATTAATTTTTATGCCTACCTCAGCGATAAGGCTGTGAAGATTGTGTTAAAGGGAGTCGAAAAGAAATCGGCACTACCAAAACTCTAACATCGAGTATATTTCTATTGTGGGAACTAATGAGAAGCGATTACTAGCTATATTTTCGGATGTAAACTTCAGTCCACAATTAGTCGCGGTGCTTGAAGAATTATTTGATCGGGGGGTTGATTGCCATGTCGTTTTAATAGGTGAAGCGGATATGCAAATTGCTAGCCAAATTCAGGCTCGGGGCTGGAGCTTTAATGTTATTTGCAAACGTGGCAAATTTAGTTCTGTAGTTAACTTGCTATTGATAACACTGGAGATTTTTAGGTTTAAACCTCGTACGCTTTTTGCTAGTGGGCAGTTTGCCACAGCACTCGGACTTATTTCAGCCACCTTATTAAGAGTTCCAAACAGAGTGTTTATTCGGCATCACTCGAGTTTTCACCATAAATTCAAAATGAAATTAGGAATAGCGATTGATCGGGTTACCAATCGTTTGGCGACGGATATCGTGGCGGTCTCCGAGACGGTAAGAAATATTTTGATTCTAGATGAATTAGTGAATCCCACTAAAATTTCTCTTATTCACAATGGCGTTAATCTCATTGAATTTCAATCAAATAAATCTAAAGCGGTGCCAAGAAACGAGATCCAAGATCACCCATTATTTCACATTGGCGTGGTTTCTCGCCTCACTGAATGGAAAGGTGTCCAGTATACCGCTAGTGCATTCGTTAGGCTTCAAAAAGAATTTCCAGAATCTCGACTGCACATTGTGGGTGCATTTGCAGACTCTTACTTGGATGTGAAACATATTCTTTCAAGTGCATCCACTGATACATACACATTTGAGGAGATCAACACGAGTATTTCGAAGTACATACATGATTTAGATGTATTTGTTCATGTACCCGTGGGAATTGATGATGAGGCTTTTGGTATCGTGTTTATCGAAGCACTTTCCTCTGGAATTCCATGTATTTTTACAAAGTCAGGTGTTCTTAATGAACTTGATGGCTTAGAGAGTTATGCACACATTGTACCCTTTAGAGACTCTGAAGAGATTTACCATAATTTAAAGAAATTGATCCAAGGCGTGGACGAAAAGAGATTGCCGGCACCCCAGTCATGGTTAGACCAATTCTCCCTTGATTTGATGGCCAAAAGGTATGCAGATCTTCTTCTAAGCGTGACCCGATAATGGATGAAATGAAGAAAATATCAGTCATAATTCCAAATTACAATTATGCACGATACTTAGATCAAGCAATTCAGAGTGTCTTGGAACAAACTTACAAAAATTTAGAGCTAATCGTTGTTAATAATGGATCGACTGATAATTCTCTACAGGTCTTATCGAAGTACGAACGATTGATACACATTATCGATCAGCCCAACTTGGGACAATCCGGCGCAAGGAATTCAGGCTTGTCATTCTCCAGTGGAGAGTACATTGCATTTCTCGATGCTGATGACTTCTGGGAGCCCAAAAAACTTGAAAAACAAATCATCCTATTAAATGATTCTTGCCAACTTGTCTATTGTGGGATCTCGCCATTCAAAGATCCTGGAAATGAAAAATTACCATCTGTTTTCCCCAAGTACAGAGGAAAGTGTTCAACACACTTTGTTGATCAACCTGGAGCTAGTATTGTTTTGAGTGGCGAAAGCACAGCGATTTTTTCTAGAGATTTGCTGCTCAAGGCTGGATCGTTTGACGGAGAACTCAATAGCACAGCAGGTTGGGACTTCTTTAGGCGATGCTCGCTTTTCACAAGTTTCGATTTTGTTAGCGAACCCTTAGTTAACTATCGCTTGCACTCATCAAACATGAGTAATTCAAGCGATAAAGTCATCTTAGATATGCGACGAGCATACTCCAAGTTATTTACTGATAAAGATTGGTGTATTTCCCAGAAAAAGAAGTTAGCTACACAAAGAGCATTAGAATGGAGTTTTTTCAAAACATTTCTGAGGAGTTACGAATTCAAGTTAGCAGGTGTATCTGCGATCAGGCTCTTGAAATTGATTTCCAAATTCGATTAATTCCTTCCTCAAGGCTCGTTGTGACAGTGAAACCTGGGAGTCGTTCCATCGGTATTGGCCAAGGTTGCATCATTTCGTGGCCCACATACTCTCTTTCCCCCCAACCACAATTAATCTTCCGACGAATCGAAGACTCAATTCGTTCTACGAGTTCGCGGACTGAGAAATACTCATCCGACCACATAAAGTTCTTCTGGTAGTCAGTTGACCCAACTTGGTTAATACTTTCTAGGATATTTTGTGTAGCATCATCAATAAATAGGAGATTCATTAGCTGGTCTCCAGGCGAAAGAGAAATTTGCTTCCCTGAAATAGCTGCATCTAGTAAGAGTGGCACCAAATGGTTGGATCGATCCCCAATCCCATAAAGAGTGAAAAAGTAAAGATCTATGCTTCTAAATTGGTGATACGAGGATTCTTCTTCCAGGAATCGAGACAACTTTTCTTTTGAGGCTCCATAACTATCCACTGTCCGACCAATTACGCCACCATGATTCTGAATGTATGTTGACGAATTTATTGACAAAGAACCGGGACCTGTTGTTCTTAGTATGAACTCCTTGGGTATCTCATATGTAAATTCATTCACCTGTGTCTCAGTGAACGGTTGCACACGAGTAGCACGCCGTGCCGCAAGATTTATTGTCACATCATAAACATGATGAGAACCAATCTTTGAATTGATAAGTTCATAGACTGACTTGCAATCAAATCCAACATCGGCTTGAAGTTCAGGATCGAGAACATATCCTGTTACCTCATGTCCATTTGAAACAAGCAGTCGACCCAAGTTTCTTCCGACAAATCCATGAGCTCCAAGAATTGCAATTTTCATTTTACTCGTTTCGGTCCAAACTACTGACATTCGATTCTAAAGAGCACAGGGTAATAATTATGATAATAATACACAGATTTCACGAAGAATTCATCAAAAATATCATGCTGGAACGCTGCCAGCCTCTAGAATTATTCAATGGTCGCAAATGAGGTTGAGATATCAGACAAGGAATTTTGTTTCCTTTGCGGTTCTCATTCTATTGCTGTTTCGAGGAATCGACGTTCGATTAAGTTTCAGCGGTTACATTGGTACTACAAGTGCCGGGTATGCAAAGCCTTCTCATTGTTTCCAAAACTTAAGGATGAGGAGATCCAGGATCTATACTCGAGAAAATACATGGAAGATGTGAACCCTGATTTTGGTCTGAACGAGCAAGTTACGTTAAGCCGATTCTCAAATCTCTTGAGTGAACTTAAGAGATTTGAGAATCCAATGGACCAGAGTTTCTTAGATTATGGGTGTGGCGCAACAGCAGAAGTAGTATCACTTGTGTCCACCTTGGGATTCAGAGCATTTGGGGTAGAGGTCGAAGAGGGAACAAGGCAAGAGGCTGAGCAAAGAAGCAGTTGCAAAATCTTTTCACCAGAAACAGTAATGACTAGTGGTATGGAGTTTGACATAATCTTTTTGGGCGATGTTTTGGAGCATTTATGCGATCCCTTGGTCGTACTAAAGCAAATGGAAGCCCTCCTTGCGCCCGATGGACATTTAATCCTTCAAGGCCCCCTTGAAGGAGCAGGAACGATTTCTAACGCACTAGTTTCTGTTAAAGCTCAACTACTTTCAAAATCTCCTTCGAAGTTTCCTCCGTATCATGTTTCACTAGCAACAAGGGATTCAATTGTAACTGCACTAAAAACAAACGGATTTGTTATTCAGAAGTTAACTATCACCGAGCCCCTTTGGCCAGCGCCTAAGTTTGGAAGTAGGGCCTCCTTTAAGTCATTAGCTGCCTTGATCTTTAGTTTCGTAAAAATTGCAGATATCTTTATTAGTAAACTGTTTCCAAATTTTGGAACCAGATTTTTTCTAATAGCGATTAAAAATAATCAATTCAAATCGACGCTCATAGTTTGAAGGATGATATACTTCTTGAGAATACTCGGTGGTTTTGCATCATGTATTCTTTAAGCACATCATCTCGAACAAGAACAAGATTCCATTGTTCAGTGCGACTTAGTGATTGCTTGAGAGAAATCCTTCGTAGACAAGGTTTACGTTTGAAAGTACCTGTTTCATCAAGCGTGAACCAATGGTAACTTTCTCCTAGCAACTGATTAACTCCTCTCAGATAAGAAACTTCCCCGAAGTTTGGGCTCACTTCCATGACTATAATTTCAACTAGGCCAGACTCCAATAACTTAGATGCTCCGTCGATAACGTGGCTCTCATAACCTTCAGTGTCAATTTTGAGCAATGAGACCGGGAGACCTTCAGAAAACTCCGCCAATATGGAATCTAATCTTCGGACATTAACATCTTCTGAGTGCCCTCTCTGGCCAGAATGTGAAATCATTGAAGCACCCCCAGAGTGCACTTCATTTTCAATCCCGTGCATAGTTTGAATTCCATCTGTATCGCCAATTGCATATCCAAGAACATGTCCATTGTTATCAATATGTGAAGTAGCCATGAGCAATCCTGGCAGACATTGCTTTGAGGGCTCAAATGCCATAAACCTTGTGTCAACGTTAGCATTCCTCAAGCTATGCCACAGAGTGACGCCAACATTTGCACCAACATCAAGCACTAAATTGGACAAGAATAAGCTATCAAGAAAATGGAGAAGAGAACGTTCATATGTTCCCTGGTAGATTGTTTTTGAAATCCAATCCTTTTCGTTTACGATAAGAGGAAAAGTACTTGGGAGTTGAATTTTTTCGGCGTCTGGAATGTTTTTGATGCTTCCAAAGAGAGCCCAAACAAACTGGGAACCTCGAAATCCATTCCAAGAAAACCAAAATGGAAAGCGATGAAGTAGTGGCATTTGATTTAAGATGACGTCCCCCGACTCAATTGTTTGGACATAATTCTAGGGGCTAAAGCAAATGCTAGCCCTGCACCCAGGAGGCATTCACAATTTTGGCACCATTAAAGTGATAATCCATAGGATCAATATTCTTCCAATATGACCATTGGGACGGCAACCAAACCTCCCCACCATTAGCAGAACAAAGTCTTGCACCCCACCAGGAAAGACTGCTATTTGCACCGAGGAACTGCGATGCACCATACATGATTGCCAGAGTTTCCCAAGGTGTTGTGTCAAATTTATCAAGGACTAATTGTGGTTTGAGGTTCTTAACTAATTCTTTCGCATCCTCGCGATTTTCAGTCAACAAAATTAGATTAGAGGTTTCCATTTCGCCTAAAGCACGGGTGTAGTATTCATCGCTGAGAGTACCGATTATTACTGGGGTAAATACAGTGGCCTCATAGTCCCCTCGGCGCACATGGATCACCGTGTAGTTCGGTCCTAGTTTAATTCTCTTTTCGAGAGTAGCTAAAGTGCTTTGGAGGACAGGAACTAATTCCTTTTCAACAGAATTGAAAACCTTCTCAATCTCAGCCTGCTTTTGAAAGTAACCCTTTGCATACTTGATGGACTTCGAACTCTTGCTACTTTGGCTTTGATCAAATCGCGGATCCTCCCGGAAATACCCCAACCCTTCGACAAGTACTCTCAAGGCACCAACTTCCCATAAGCTATCTAAGACTCTAAAGTACCTTTTGGTAATTGGAAATAAGAATTTTTGCCCAGTTCCAGATTTAACATGAGAACAATTTTCTATCACTGGCTGGAGTTCAAAATTTCGAAGCCCTATTTCTGTTTTTTTGTAAAGTGGGTCAATCCGAAAATGGGATTTTTGTGAAAGCGCATGAGCGAAATACCATTGGGAGAGTTGATTTCCTAATCCACCTTGGATTGCCATTATGGGATTAATCAATTTTTCAAACCACTCCTTCTGAATTGCAACCGAAAATGTTCATTAAACTTTATCTAATTCTTGTTTCGAGTGTCACCGATTAAGCGGGCGGGCACTCCAGCTATGATTGAGTAATCTGGAAAACTCTTCGTAACAATGGCCCCAGCTGCAACAATACAGTTATTTCCAATGTGGCATTTTCCAAGAATAATTGCGCCCGAAGCAATGAAAACTCCATCTCCAATTGATATATCAAAACCTTCCCTCGGGACTTCTGAATTCCCCCCCCATGAGCCATCATCCTCTCTCGGGTCCAAAGAAATTCTCTTACCATTTCGAAATTCGTGCCTGCCTGTGATTACCATAACGCCTTGTCCAAAAATTGTGCGATCTCCAACGGTTATGTTTCCACTCGTGACATTAAACAACGTATTTGCTAACGCCGATCGCTCACCTATCTTCAATCGCTCCGTCGGGCCCATAACGAAATGCGTGTCGTAGAAGTACTTTAAGAAGGGTCTAATCATCTTGCGAGCTAAGCGTCGCTTTCGATTTGCTAATACCCTATTGAAACTATTTTGAAGTTTCACCTTCACCCCTTTTTTGACTTTAGGAACTAGGTACTATTCCAATTTCATAAATTAGCAACTCTCTTAATTCATCTGGTGTGCGGTAAGACTGAACACCCAACATTTCATTATTCTTGTCAAGTAGAGTTCTCGCTTCAACAAACTCACCTACGATTCCTGGTATGTGTTTTGCCATCCATCGGTCACCTTCCAGATGAGCTTGAAGTCTCGATTCATATTCAGTTTGCGTCTGAGGGAAGTACCCAACCGATAGACCCGCAGATATTGCATAGACTATACCGCTTGTGAACGTTTCAAAGATTGCATGAGAATACTCACCAAGCAGCGACTTTAGATTCGTTAGGAAATCTATTCTCGTTGAATGTGGAGACCACACGGTATCCAGCTCACCGACTCCAACAACAGTCACACTAATTCCTTCATCTTCAGCGATCCATCGCCATCGCCACTCTAGGTAATCAGACCAGTAGAGACAGATTGTAAGTGGGGATCCAGCTGCAACGGATTTCCAATACTGAATCTTTTTCCGAATCTCATAATCACTTGGTGAGACATCGACACTTAGGGAGGTATGAATTGGAAAGACTATGAATCTATCCTTTTTCGGTTGCATTCTTGAAAATGTTGTCGAAGGCGGTAAATACAACCAAGGAGCTCCAATCGCTTTAACATTCTTAAAGCCCTTCTCCTTAAGAGAGAGCTCTCTCTTTTCTGAATAAACCCAAAGGGGACTACGTCGAAAACTCTTAAGTCGCGGGGTGATGCAATCCGCCTCATCATCCTGGTAGCTGAATCCGTGCTGCAGTATTCCCATCAACAATGTCGAGCGATCCAATCCCATGTAATCCAAAAGGATCTCACGTTGCCCGTAGGCAAATTGAACTTTGAATGTTTCTATTTTTTGAAGCCAACTAGGTGTTAGCATTAAAGTGCACGGTCCTACCACTAATCCTTTTTGCAAACCTGTGACTCTTTGCAAAATCAATTCAGGACCTCCTTAGGTATTAAGCCAGACATAACAAACCTGCCCGCGGTAATCGTACCCAAATTCGATAAGAACAATTCAATGCTATGAATCATAGAACCTAGTATCTCTAGCTTTACGCTGCACCACATGCTATTGAGATTGGAGGGCAGCGTGTAGTCCGGCGATATCACATTTCTGATCTGCCCATGCCCAATTATCTAAATCGACATTAGATGAGTTGACTCGCCGGTATTCGAAACCATAAATCTTCGAAAGTTCTTCGGTTTCAGTTGCTCCAAAATAAGTATATGGAACTATTTCTATGAACAGATCTAACGATTTTGCCCATATAAGGTGTGCGAGCGATCCGCCCAACATGCCTACTATGACTCGTGCATCACGAATTTGTGCAACAGTGTCAAGTAAATTTGTTATTCCAGGCCGAATGACCATGACATCACCAAAGTAGTCAATTATTTCATTTAAAACAGCATCCTCATTGACTAGATTTCTGCGGTTACGATCCCGATCTGCTCTTCCAATAAAACAAATTTCCGAACCTTTGTTGGGTGAAAACACGATGCTTTCGTCCCGCATACGGATTCGGATATCTTCCAAGATATCAATAGGATAAATTCGGAAAGGGAACGAAGTGATGGCAACAGCATTTGTTATCTCAATACTTGAACGTAGAGGTAGGAGATGGACTGATTTATGGAACTTTAAAACATTATTAAACTCCGCAATAAAACTACCACCAGCTGTTGCTCCAAGAATTAAATTGTCGGTCTCGTGTGCCTCCTCTTTGAAGGCAATCAATGCTGGCAAGATTTCAAAGAGAAAGTGGTGAAAATTGTAACCATTGATACTTAAACTAAACGCAGCATTATCGAAGGATCCACGATTTGTAAGGCGCGCCCTGAACTCATTTATTGCAGACGTATAATTTACTATCGATACATCTGGACCACTGCAGAAATCAATAAGAAATTGATGCTCTTGAAGATCTGAAACAAGTGTCAATTGACCTTCATAGTCAATTCTTACCCCGTCAAGAGGCTGATAATCAATGATTCCCGAGTTTCCATCACTTAAGGCGAATGAATCTCGGAAGTGTTTAAGCTGACCGAGTAAAGGGAATGTCGAATCTGTTACGCCATATCGTGTATTTCGAGAATGAAAAAAACTCTTAACCCGAGTTTCATGACTTTTCACATTTCCCCCTAAACAAAAAACAAAGTAAATCTCGATTAAACATTACCAAGCGCCCCATCCGCCATCTATTGGCAGGTTAATTCCAGTTACGTACCTTGATAAGTCACTTGCGAGATATGCAATAGCGCCTCTAAAATCTTCTTCTTTAGCCATGCGACCTAGTGGTGTTTTATCTTTGTAGCGCCTTACGAATTTTTCCGGCTGGCTTCTGAAGATTCCTCCAGGAGAAACTGCATTTACGCGAACCTCTGGGGAGATCGTTGTGGCCAGCCATCGGGTCAATTGGATTAGCCCACCCTTCGAAGCGGCGTAGGCTGCCGGATTGCTCATAGTTGTGCCCTCGTACAACCCCCAATCAGGCCCGTACATTCCATAAATTGAAGCAATATTGATGATACTTCCATTTTTGGAAGCTTTAAGTAATGGTGACAATCCTTTGCTTAGGTCAAAAATAGCAGTCAGGTTTACCTCGATGGCGCGTCGCCAGGTATCAACAGATTGATCTTCAAATCGGAGGCCCCAACCAGGAATTTCAGAAGTCCCAACAAATGCCGCATTGTTAATCAGTATGCTTAGTCCAAGGCCTGAATCAGTGAGTCTTTCAATCAACTCTGTTCGTTGACTTTGTAACTCCAGATCACATGCATAACTTTCTACCTTCACTCCCCAGTCATCGGTTAAATTCTTACTTTGTGTTTGGAAATCAGAGCCGGGCAAATCAATCAAAATCAAATCAGATCCAAGTTCAGCCAACGTGTCAGCGAAAACCTGCCCCAACCATCCTGTCGCACCAGTAATTAATGCTCGGCGCCCAGAGAGGTCACTGAGCTCTTTAATAGTCGACACTATTCTTCTCCTTTATTCGAAAAAAGTACTTCAGCAACTTGAAAATCCAACAAAGTGTCGACGTCAATTGCTCTGTGAATTGGTACATGTACTGCTCTCACTTGTCCTTCAAAAATAGAGTCATGCGACATTATGTACTCTGAATTTACGACATAACAGACAGTAGCCATATCATAAACGACAGGAGCATCCTGTCGCCGGTTAATCACTGAGGTTGGAGGACAAACTAATCCGTAGGTGCCATCTGAGTTCTGGCTTACCATATTAAAGTAGGGGCTCCGATGTGAATCTGTCACAGTAATCACAATATCTGATAAATTTTTTTCATATTCGTCTAAACAATTATTAATGTCAATTATTGACCGTAATGGTGCCGTTGCAGGGAGCGAAACCATAATCTCTGGCAGAGAACCCGTATCTTCCTTCAAATACTGTAGAGCATGTCGCCATGACAATAATTCTGGGCTGATATCGGTTGCCAATTGTTCTGGTCGGATAAAGGGGACTTCTGCACCGTATTGCTTCGAGATGGTTGCAATCTCATAAGAATCTGTAGAAACTATCACCCGCTCAATCCGTTCTACTGCAAGCGCCTGCTCGATTGCCCAGGCAATCATTGGCTTCCCACCAATAGGGCGAATGTTTTTACCCGGCAGTCCTTTTGATCCACCACGCGCAAAGATAAACGCAACGGTCTTCATTCTGATGACCGTTGCGTTGGATCTGAGTTCGACACGGGCTCTTGTTTTCCTGCCATCGAGGAAATACGGGCAGCTTCAATAATTTCTAAAACCTTTAGACCATCGTCACCCGTGATCTGGGGAGTCTTCATTCCTTGAATGGAATCTATGAAATCTCTCCATTCTGAAATGTAGGTTTCATCTCTCTGAGGTTCATGGCCATAAAGTTTTTTCCAGTCATGAGCACCAAACTCAAACAAATCTACCTCACCAGTTAATCCGTTCCAACGCAAAGTACCATTTTCACCTATAACGGTGCACGTTCGGGTATGGTCATGTCGAATCAAATCTAAATTAAGCGTTCCCACTAATTGCTTTTCACTCTTAGTTGATGAGAAACCTATTGTCATGTGCACGGAGTCCTCAACATCAATTTCAAGCTTACTTTGTTGACGTAAGGTTGCTCTTACCCAATCTACTTCACCGAAAATCCACCGCAAATAGTCTATTTCATGACTCAATTCCAACAAAGCCCCACCACCGAGTTCTTTTCTAGCCGTCACTCCCTGACGGTAGTCGGTTTCCGTTCGCCAAGATGGCAAATACTGACCTACCTCGCAACGGACAGATAAGAGATCACCAATAACTTCCTTTCTCAGCAAATCACGGAAAAACTTTAATGAAGGCGTAAATCGTAAGTTATAGCCGACCATTAACACTAATTTATTGTCTTTACATAACTTAATTAAGTCAGCAACACCTTCAACTGAAGAAGAGAGAGGTTTTTCAATTAGAAGATGCGCTTTTTCCAACGCCATTTCATGAGCGATCTGAGTGTGAAATGTCGAAGGATTTGCGATAACGGCGATTTGTGGGGCAAATTGTTTTGCCTCTTCTATGTTTCCAACACAGCCATTTGAGAATTCTGGATCATCACTCTGAGTCCGGTGTCCTAAGACTTTGATTTCAGAACTTGGGAAAAGCGTTCGAGCCAATCGGAGGTGCCGTGAACCGGCACTTCCTGAACCAACAATTAGAATTCGCTTAATCAAGGCAAAACTTTCGTAGTATGTTCAAACCTACTTCACCGCTTTTTTCAGGATGAAACTGGCAACCGGTTATTGCCCCCTTTGAAATTACAGCCGAAACTTTATGCCCACCATATATTGCATGAGCCAATCCATTTTCTGGGTGAACGGGTTGGGCCATATAAGAATGAACGAAATAAAAAGGATCACCAACTTGGTTGTTCTCCAACAATGTTCCTGACCAATTATGAGGTTCGTAAGAGTGATATAAAGAGCTCCACCCGATATGGGGAATTTTTTGAGATAATCCCTCTGTGGTCACATTGGGTACGGCTACAACTTTCCCTGGAATTAGACCGAGGCCGGGGGAAAAACCAAACTCCTCGCTTTCGTCCATTAATAGTTGCATCCCAAGACAGATTGCCAGAAGTGGCGTACCTAAGTGATCCAGTTCTTTAATCACCGAGACCAACTTCAATTTATTTAAAGCATCCATCGCATTTGGAAATGCCCCCACCCCAGGCAGGACTACTCTTTGGGAAGTTAAGATGACATTTGGATCTGTTGACAAAAATACTTTAGCCCCGCAATGTTCAAGACTGCGCTTTACGCTAAGTAAATTGCCTACACCATAATCAATTATTGTTACTTCTGGCATCTTCATAGCGCCTTACTCCTAACCCCGCAGATTTAGCTACCGCCCTAATGTCAGCGATTCCAGCTCGTCGGTAGTGAAGGATGTCTGCCATCGCAACAGCATCAGCCCCACCTTCATTTACAACGGCGAGCAAATCATTTGGACTACCCATTCCACCGCTAGCAATGACAGGAACACTAACTGAATTTGAAACGGCTTTTACTAGGTCGACATCAAAGCCTCTCCTTGTTCCTTCTCGGTCAACGGATGTCAATAAAATCTCTCCCGCACCTTGAGAAGTGCACCGTTGCGCCCAGGCAACTGCATCCAATCCAGTTCTTTCACGACCATTATCGGTATAAACCTCCCAGTGCTCATTTCCAATCTTCTTAGCCTCGATTGAGAGCACCACGCATTGACTTCCAAATTGACGTGCTAGATTTGAAATGATCGCAGGATCAGCAACGGCACCTGTATTGATCGCGACCTTATCTGCTCCTGACCTCAGGATTTCTCTAGCGTTTTCAACTGATCGAATACCACCACCAACAGTCATTGGTATAAAGATATCTCTAGCTGCAGCTTTTATGATATCCCCAAGGTGATTGCGGCCATAAAGACTGGCGACGATGTCCATATAAATAAGCTCGTCCGCCCCCTGTTTGTAGTATTCCAAAGCGAAATCGTTGGGAACACCCATGACCCTTAAGCCTTCTAATTGAATTCCTTTAATTAGATTAGGACCCTTGACATCAAGCCGAGCGATTAATCGGAGATTGTTCACATTCGATCACGAATCATAGAGTTTCCCAAACCGGATGGCGCAAACTCCAATTTCCTGATTGCTTAAGCCAGAGATGCGGCGAGCGGAATTTATCTGTCAATATACTAAAGTACTCACGATCCATCATTGGATTTTCAAACATAGTGTTAGCCACTGGAAATTCCTCTTTACTTAATGACAAATATTGGAACATTTCCTCTATGAATCGCTCAGGGAATTCGTTATCAAATTTCTTGACCAAAGCGATACCTTCATTACGATCAATGTCTCCCGACCGTATCTCTTGAGCAGCATCGTAGCTTGCACGACCCAACCCGAACTTGATTCCAGTTGTGAAGTAGTGGAGATCATCAATTCGATCATCGATGCTATTGTACTTTGAATACGTGCCAGGAGTTCGCTCGGGTGACGCTTGAAAACCTCCATGCTCAACCGCGTAGTAATAGCAAGATTGCGGATGCCATTTTAGATAGTGGCCCAGATAATGAACCTCTACTTTCTTTTCGGAAATTTGATTAGGATCTGCGGGTAGGTAAGGCTGCAAATCATTTTGATCTAAACCAAAATCTGACTTTAACTCCCCAACCGAAACCCCGCCAAGGAATATTTTGCTTTGGTCCTCAGCCGTAAAATATGACCAATCCCGCTTCGCATTCTCGGTATCACTGATTGGATTCCCATACTCTGCTTCGTTTTCCCCATAAAAAACTAATGGAATGTTAAAGAGAAGCGCCATTTTTGGAGCTAAAGATTTTTGTCCAAACATAAACGCTTGAAACGGATGGAAGAGTAACTCTGTTGAGAGACGAGTTAACAATCGGTGAACTCGTCCATTCGGAGTCATTAAATAATTGTCATGTCCAGCATGTATCCAAGATTGAAAGTTTTTCCAACCCCATTCTGTGTAAACGTGGGGTGCCCATGTCACAGTCAACGGGTGCATTCCATATTGCGTTTTCAAAATATGAGATGCATAAAAACTATCCTTACCACCCGACCCAGGAACAATACAATCGTACGAACCGTCATTTTTGCGATATCTGTCGCAGAGATCACGTAGTTGCTTATCCCTATCTTTCCAATCAATTTCGTTTCGTTTGCGTTCAGTAAAATTACATGCATCGCAAACACCATTTGCATCGAAGTGAATTGTTTGCTTCTTACTATGTTGAGTATGGTTGTATTCCACTGCAGAATTTGGTCGTTGATTGGAAATAACACACTTTTTGCAATACTTTATCTCCGTGGGCAATCCATAAAGTGCCTGCGGCTGCGAGTTTTCAGCGGAAAATTCAGTTGAATCTACGTTAGTTGGATACTTAATAACGTCCATTTATCTCTCGATCCATTCTTGGGAAAAAGCCCTAGCTGTGATTAAATCATCTGGCCGCCCTACATCCAGCCAGCGTTCATGAATTGGATATGCAACTACTCTATTCTCTTCTTTCTGAAGTAAATCGAATAATCTTGGCATATCGCATGGAACTGCCTTAACTAAACATCGTATTGCCGAAGGTTCGATCACATAAACGCCAGCATTTATGTGGCTCCGAGAAACAGGTTTTTCTTCATATCCGATGATTTCGATGCCCTGCGTCTGTACTACCCCAAAAGGATTTTGCCATTCATGAACTCGAACTGCCATAGTTGCTGAAGCCCCGTGTTGAATATGGAAGTCAAGGAGTTCCCCATAGTGAATATCTGTAATCACATCACCATTCGTGACAACAAAGGCGGCTTTAGGAAGTGGATCGAGCAGACTCAATGCGCCAGCTGTTCCTAGTGGAGATTCCTCACGAAGATATTCAATTTTAACTCCGAGAGCATCACCATTTCCAAAATACTCTTCTATCATGTGTCCTAAATGGTAAATTGCCAAGATAAAGTGTGAAAATCCTTCAAGCCTGGCCCGTTCAATGATGTGCTCAAGAATAGGTTTCCCAGCAATAGGCAGTAATGGTTTTGGGCAATTTTCTGTCTGTGGATGCAGACGGGAACCTCTCCCACCCGCCATAATTACCATTATGTTAGAACGCTCAGTCGATGTGTTTATTCGATCCCAGAGATGTAGGCCAACAACATGCATCCCATCATCAACAACAGGTATTTGCTGAATCTTATTTGCCATCATAAATTGAATGACTACATCGCGATTTAAGTTAGGTGGGACAACCAAGGCATCATGATGAACAATGCTTTGAATTGGACTCTCAAGATCTAGTCCTTTTAACAATCCTCGCCTTATGTCTCCGTCTGAAATAGTTCCAATGAGAACACCTGTTGTATCCGTAACTAAGACAATTTTTAAGGACGCATCATTTAGGACATGGATGGCTTCCCGAATTTTTGAATTTATTGGCAAAACAGCTTTTTGCCAATTTTGCTCGCTGGAGGTCACTTTTCAAGGTCCAAGATCATACCTAAATTATAAGTCATGAAAAGTTTTTTTAACTATTCCCTCAAGCTGGGCTTCTTTTAGCGCCATTACTACCTTGATACTTGCTCCACCTTCACCATAAGGGTTCTTGGTTTCTTCAAGAATTGACTTAAAATCAATAGAAAACAGTTTTTCAATGGCTTGACTGATGTCTTTTTCCCGTGGAGCGCAATCTATAACGCTAATCGACCTCTGCCGCCCAAGTTGCCTATCACCAATATTAACGGTTCCTTTTTTAAAGGTAGGGACCTCAGTAAGGCCACTTGAGGAGTTCCCTACTACGCCATCAACATAGGAAAGGCATGATAAATACTTTAGCTGCCCTAATGAAGTGAATGATTTAGCATTGTCATTATCTTTAACAAATTCTTCAATCATCTTAATTAAGATATGACCACCTGTGTCAGCATTTGGCATTGTGAATATCAAAGTGATGTCATGTAAATGTGATAAAGCAGCGAGTAATTCCGACATCTGTCGTTGTGGAGATTCAGCCTCAAGGGTTGCAGGATGGAAAGTAATTAGCAAACTTTTTTCACCGAATTTAAGGCCTAATTGAGATTCAAGATCTTGTCTGCTTAAGAGTGGTAGATTTTTTATGCTGTCAATTCCGAGACCACCAACCGTAAAGACATTTTTGGGATTTTCACCAAGTTGGACCACTCTTTTCCTGTATTCCTCAGTGGCGACAAAGTGTAAGTGAGACATTTTCGAGATTGAATGGCGAATGGCTTCGTCAAAAGCCCCATTGGTGGTTTCTCCGCCATGCAAGTGGGCAACGGGTATTCTCGCAACAAGTGCTGCTGCAGTCGCAGCAAATATCTCGAATCGATCGCCGAGCACTACCACTAAATCAGGTTGCAATTCACTGTATGCCTTTGCGCTACCTGCTAGTGCTAGCGCCATTGAATCAGCAATTGCTACGGGCGAGTCTGAGGACCCTAGTATTTCAACTTTCCGGTCAATAATAAATCCATCTTCTTCAATAACTTTATATGTGAGCCCAAATGTGGATGATAAATGCATACCTGTTGCAATCACTTGCAACTCCATCTCCAAGTCATCTTTAATCCCCTGCATTACCCACCTAAGTAACCCATAATCAGCACGACTACCAGTCACAACACAAATTTTACGATTCATCAATGAACTCATCCGCAAGATAGTCTCTCTTTGCTGCCCTGCCTATAAATTTGTTCCAATCCATTGGTGAAATTCCAGTACCTGGACGTTTTGTAGTTAAGTTACCCTCAGTGAAGATCTCGCCCGCGTTTATCTGCTGACTTGCCATGATCGACTTGCGCGCGATGCCCAGGTTGGCGATTTCACTAGGCATTACGCGCTTGATCCCATCTCCAAGGGCTAATTCCACCGCACGAATTCCGTCAATCATCGATTTCAGTTCTACAGGTTCAAGGCTCGCCTTGTGGTCTGGGCCTGGCTGGGATCTATCGGTTGTGAAATGTTTCTCAATAACAGTTGCACCTAGCGCGACAGCTGCAATCGGGATTTCAATGCCAAGGGTGTGATCAGAGTATCCGACAGAGACATTGAATTTATTCTGAATACTTTGCATTGCACGAAGATTGACATCGGACATCGGTACGGGGTAGGAAGTGGTGCAGTGGAGTACCGTAATTTTTGACCGAGGGGTTCCAGATTCTTCTAAGACTTTAATGGCTGCATCAATCTCATTCATGTTAGACATACCAGATGACAGAATTACAGTCGCATTTAATTTTCCAATATGTCGCAAGTATGGCAGATTTGTAATCTCACCCGAGGGAATCTTGAACAAATTTTGTCCGAGTCGAATTAGCAAGTTCAAGCTTTCGATATCAAATCCAGTGGAGAAGAATCCAATTTTTTTGGATGCACAATGTGCAATTAGTTCGTGATGCATGGATTCAGTAAGTTCTAATTTCCGCAACATATCGTGTTGAGATTCACTGCTATTTGTTGCAGCTATTTGATAGTCAGCTTTTTCAGCTCTCTCGGAAACGAGTCGATCAGCTTTGAAAGTTTGAAATTTAACCAAATCGGCCCCAGAATCAGCGGCGACATCAATCAATGTTTTTGCCATTTTGATGTCGCCGTTATGATTTACTCCAGCTTCGGCAATTATTAAAGTTCTCATTTTTTAGTTGGCCCTATATACTTTGTATCATCACCGATGTCATGGGTTACCACGAGCCCCATAGCAACCAATGATCTTGTCCCGATTGAAATACCTTCTTTTGTAACAGCTCGACTTCCTATGAAAGAACCTGTCCCGATTGATGTATTACCGTTAAGCACTGCACTGGTCGAGATGTGACAATGATCCGCTATTTGGGTGTCATGCTCGATTAACGAATTTGAATTCACTATACAATTATTTCCAACCATTGCACCGGAATTAACAATTGCTCCATGCATTATTACCGTGCCAACACCTAAAGTAGCGTGAGGTGAAACGTAAGCGCTGGGAGCAATCACGGTGGGAAACTCGAATCCAGCATCATGTGCTTGTGTAAAAAGACGAATTCGTTGCTCTGCACTTTGAATTTGGCCCAATGAGACTAGAGCGAATTGGTACTGGTCTACTAAGTCACCTAGCTGAGCATCAGTTGCAAGAACTGGGTATCCTAAGATTCGACTTCCAATTTCTTTCGGTAAACCAACTAGTCCCGCGATTTCATACTTGCCTTCCTGCTCTACCACGTCGATACAGGCACGTGCATGTCCGCCAGCCCCAATCAGGATCAAACTAGGTTTGCTCATGATTGAACCGAAATCAAACTAGGGCTGCTAGGAATATTGATTATGCGGCGTGAAAGTGATTCTGCCATTGCTAGATCTGAACAGGGCGAGCTGCTAAATGGCGTTAACTTATTCAATAGCACCCAAACTGGACGCGTCATGATTCCGGCAGCATTGGTGGTTTCTAAGACTAAATCCCTTTTTTGAGAATGATCTTCATCGAGTAAGAGTGTTTGCAGCCAGTAATTGCTTTGGCAATTCTCAGGTTGAGTAAACAGTTGGACTCCATGAACATCTGCAAATGAAACTTTGTAGCGATCAAACAAAGTTTTTTTCGCAATCAACTTGGCAGGCAATCTTTCCAACTGCGCGCACCCGAGCGCAGCATTAAGGTTCGGCATACGATAGTTGTAACCAATCTCATCATGACGAAACTCCCAAGCATGGGGTATTTTCGCAACCGTAGTTAAGTGTTTAGCATGTCTGGCGAGAGCAAGACTATTGGTAAGAATTACACCGCCACCACCCGTCGTTATTGTTTTATTGCCATTAAAACTCAATGTTCCCAGTAGACCAAATGTTCCAGTATGTTGTCCATAGTAGAAGCTCCCTAGGGATTCGGCTGCATCTTCAACTAATGTGATGTTGAAATCGCGAGCAATAGACAATAGTGTCTCTAAATCGGATGGATGACCAAATGTATGCATAGGAACTAATGCACTGATGATTCGACCAGTGTTCTTATTGACGCACTTTCCTGATACTTGTGTAGAATTTCCCGATAGATATTCGCGGAGTTTGGATCCATCAATTCCTAATGTGCGTTCTTCGCTATCCACAAAGTGTGGAACTGCACCACAGTATGAGATCGCATTTGCGGTGGCTACAAATGTAAGAGCAGGAAGTAAAACTTCATGATCCGCTTTGACTCCAGCAAGTTTGAGCGCGATATGTAGTGCAGCCGTGCCATTGACGACAGTGACTGCATATTTAGCACCTGTATAATTGGCTAAATCAGCTTCAAATTGATCGACAAACTTCCCAACAGAGGAAACATAAGTTGAATCAAGGCACTGCTGTAAATATAGTGCTTCGTTGCCATCAAAATTAGGTTCATGCAAAGCTACTGGAGCAGCACCAACAACATTCTGAATTGCCTTTGCTATATTCTCCTGAAGCGTATTGGGCATGTTCATTGATATCACAAATTATATAAGTCTGACTTGTATGAACGAAGATTTTCAGTTTCTACAAACCAAGCAATCGTTTCAGACAAACCTCTCCTGAAGCCATCGCGTCCACTGTAAGTTGGCTGCCACCCAAATAGCTCCTTGGCCTTTGAGTTGTCTGCCAATAAGCGCTCAACCTCCGATTTTGCAGGGCGAAAACGCTCTTCAGAAGATGTGATTTCGATAGTTGAATTCATACATTCTGCAATTAATGACACAGTATCTCTAATTGAAATTTCAAAATTACTTCCTAGATTCACAACTTGACCTAAACCGTTGGTGCTATCTAGCGCAGCTAAAAAACCGTTAACCGTATCCTGAACATAACTAAAGTCGCGCGTGGGTGATAAAGCACCGAGTTGAACTTTATTTGCGCCGCTTGCAATTTGAGTAATCACTGTTGGAATTACCGCTCTTGCTGACTGTCGCGGGCCGTAAGTATTGAAAGGCCGTATTGTGACGACCGGTAAATCAAATGAAGAGTAGAAAGAAAATGCAAGTTGGTCCGCAG
>JACCDP010951879.1_pt1 | contig 31980 bp, 52 predicted proteins | sample 7445841 | NCBI WGS metagenome assembly JACCDP01 (sample SAMN15323441, study PRJNA562643) | freshwater metagenome | isolation source: river surface water | place: USA:Blue River Watershed | collected 2017-08-17 | reverse complement strand
AATAATGGTAAATTTCACCATAACTCTCCCCCCCCCTCAACCCAAGAATAATAATGGTAAATTTCACCATAACTCTTTTTGCCCCCCAACCCCAAATAATGGTAAAATCCACCATAACTCTTTTTCATAATTGTCTCACAATCCTTTAGGTTGACCAGAGAAAACCAATACCGACCAGGAGTTTGATATACATCATTTTAGAGGCGAAATTAGGAAGGTTTAGGGTTAGGGGCTGATTTCAGCCACACAAAAAGCACTTTTTGACCATATAATTATATAACTATATAGTTATATATTAGTTCATTTGTACTGCTCAAGGGGGTTAAAGTTATCCACACCCATCACCCAAAAGGATGACCCCTAATCACCCATTAGAACACAACAAAAATGTGTGGTTGTTGACGGTTTAATTACGGTCAGCAAATTCCCTAGGGTCTAATAAATCGAAATCGGATAAATCATCAAAGCGTTGAGGTTCAGGAGGTTGACGGTAAGCCAACAGTAAACCAACAATGGCTACAATAGTAATGGCAAAGACCATTAAAGAAGCTAAAAGCAATAAAAAAACCATTATGGAAAGGGGTTTGGGACTTAATAATAATATGCTTGCAATAAGGGGAATAGGTACAAAAAAATACCCACCCATGACTGGGGGGCTTGGTTAAGGCTGAATCAGACCCAGATTAGGACGGATTAAGCAGTTAATTTAGTAACCATCGCCGAAACGAAGGAAGCAGGGGTAGTAACACCAGCAGTAGCGGCAATTGCCTGAATAGCATTAACGAAAGCGGTATCTTCGATAGCAAACTCTAAAAGAGCAATGATGGCTTGACGTTGAAGTAATTGGTCAGCATCAGCAGTACCATTCAAATTATAACCGTAAGAAGCACGAACGATGTCAACACCGGAGTTAACGTATAAAGGGTCTAGTTGATAATGTCCACTCGCGGGGACTGGGGGGGCAAAAGTTAAAGCCATATTTTCTATCCTAGCTAGGAATAATTATCTTGTCCAATATAGTTTGGGCGGACACCCCTCCCACCCTAGTACAAGTGTACTAGGGTGAGGGTTGAAGTGGTGTTTAGGGCGAAAAAAGCATTGCAAGCACAAATCTGAGTCTCACGTCAGCCGATGAAGCCCACTCTTTGGTACACTAGCACTAGACATAGGGAAGACTGGGTTAAGACTGGTTAAGACTGGGTTAAGACTGGTTAAGACTGGGTTAAGTGTAAAAGGTATTGCAGGCACGAATAAGGCTTTCCCGCCAACCATAACCAAATCTTAACCTGTGGTAAATGAATTGCAGGTACAAATAAGGCTTTCACGTCAGCCGATGAAGCCCACTCTTTGGTACACTAGCACTAGACATAGGAAAGAGGGGTAAATATTACCCAGTGTGCCAATTATCAAAGTGTCCACTAGGGGTTGCACTACCATAGAAAACACTGCTATAGTAGTGACATCGAAAGAAAAACAGGAGTCAAACAAGTGGGAACCAATCAAAACAAAGTATTTATTGGGAATAGAAAAGGTAGAAACTACCTGTTCTATATAGAACAAGGTGTAAGACATTTCAGTAAACGGGTGTACAGATTTGGAAGTGGTGAAATCTTCCTTTTCTATGCAGAAAAGGGTGTACGACATTTCAGTAAACGACGGGTACGAATAGGCTGTTATGGGAATATAACATTCCCTATAAATGTGAAGTATCCCTAGTAAAACCCCTAGTGGACACTTCCTAAACTGTCCACTCCAAAAAGACTTGACAGACCAGATGAACAATGCCATAATAGACACATAAGCCGAAACATAGGAGTCAAACAAGTGATAGACGAGAGCAAAATATTTATAGGTAATTTCCCTAAACCCAATGGGGAAATTTTCCCCCGATATATAGAACGGGGAGTAGGATTTTTTAGTCGCTGGGTGTACCATTTGCACGGTAATCAATTGGTACGGACAATATATATGGGAAGTAACAGTTTTGACTTTAGTGAATACTGTCAAGATTACAGAGACATCTTGAGAGACAGTTATCCCCAATTCAACCCCTAGTGGACAGTTTAGGAACTGTCCACTCCCAAAAAGGTTGACAGACCAGATGAAAAATGCCATAATGGACACATAAACCGAAACAAACAGGAAACCAAAAATCATGAAGTACATAGAAGTTAAAAGCTTCGTAAGATTAATCGGGTACGGATGGTACAATCAAGAACAGTGTCAAGAAATTACTCTAGACAGCTATCAATTAGATGACATTGAAGAAAAAATAGAACAGAATGGGGATGTTAAAGAAGGAATAGAGGAATGGTTACTATATAATACTGGGGATTTTCAGGGAATGCCTATTGACTTCTTTGCCGACTTGGAATTTAAATCGGAGAATGTAGTTATAGACTGGACAGACCCAGTAAGTGAGTATAAATTCTGGGATTGTTACTATGGGGATTACGCCAGTATCGACTAATATAACCCGTAACTAAGGGCTTAGACAATGGACAGTTCCTAAACTGTCCACTCCAAAAAGACTTGACAGACCAGATGAAAAATGCCATAATGGACACATACCAAAGAGGAAAACATGACAAAACCTAAAGAATTTACTGGAATACTTCGCATTGAATTGGAAGTAACCTTACCCGCTTCTAGCAAAAAACAAGCCTTAGAATTGCTTGAAAATATCTACCCGGCTATCACGCTTAGTTTTGGGGATGAGAATGAGATGCCCAATCTGCTTGATTGGCGTGATAATATCGACTATGTAGATTGGGAATTAGAGGATTAATTATCAGTCTTCAAAACAAATATTAGTTATCGGTTATCGGTAAACAGTAGAAACACAAAAGAGGGCAAAATGTCGGAAAAATTTTGGATTTGTTTTGAAGTTCGTGATTCTAAAAATCGCTTAATTAAGGATACAACTGGTGAGATTCAAAATCGATTAAGCTTAGATTTAGAAGTCAAGAATGATACACAACTAAAAAGCTTCTTAAAGTCATATTATATTACTTTAGAAGCTTGGATGCCAGAAAATCAAATAAAGGTTAAGGCTTTTGCTCATGATGAAATTTCTCGAACTTATATGGAGTTATTTTGCTTTGATAGCAAGGGATTGCATACCTACTAAACCAATCTAAACCAATCTAAACCAATCAAGGAAGGAAAAAATGAAAGCGAAACACCTGAAATTATGGCAAGATGCTCCTAACTACTTAGGCACTAACTACGAAGGATATTATGTAGTCTATTCGCAGTCGGATGCGTCAGAAATATCGGATATGGCTAACTATCGAGTGCTATCCCGTTTTATTAACAATGAGGACTGTATAGAAGCTAGTTTTCGTGGGTTTTTCGGACGGTTTACAGCCATCCTGTTAAAAAAGGATAGTCCCCTAGTGGAAGAGATTGACAACCTTATTGAGAAGACAAAGACCGTTTATTACCTGCTAGACGAACAAGTGTACGGTGAAATACTAAATGAAAAATGGATGGAATATTGGAACGAGACAGGATGTAATGAGTGTGCTAAGAAAATTTTGGAGATATTACCAGAATTAGAGGGCAAAATAGCCAATAAAAATCATGACCCTCACGACCCTATAGACTTACTGATTGACCCCTGTGATTTTCTAAATGCAGTAGTCAATAACACAGATTTACAGGAGGACGTTGATGATAGTGATTTTGATTTTTCGGAACTAAGCACACCACAACGGTCGGAATTACGGGATGCACTAATGTTACTCTTTAACCCTAATTGGGTAGATGGAATCCAATTAGAATTAACCCTGTCCTAACCTTAGTCAAGGGTTAACCAAAATTTAACCCAGTTAACCCTTGACAAACCATTACAACAATGCTATAATAGTAACAACCAAAGAGGGAACAGTTTATGGCTCATTCAAGATTACCAATTCTGTCCAAAATTCTGCCCGATTTAGTATCTTGGGGGGAAGGAATAATTACCGATGAACAATGGTTAAAAAAATCTAAAGGTTTTTATAAAACCCTAGTCGGTAAACAGTGTCCACATTGTGGGTCATTAAAGGTCAAGAAAAGAGCCACTAAAAAGGATGTAAAGGGAAACCCTTATCCCGTGTTTCAATGTAATGATTGCAACAAAACCTACTCAGGTAAGAAATATAATCTTGACACACAGAACTAAACCGTTAACCACCTTAACCACCCTTAAAAATATGCCCCAATTTTACCCTAACCACGTCCCTGATGATGTTTCCCCCTATATAAGTGGTTATTTAACGGCCGCAGAATGGTGTTGTCTGGGGGAAAATGGAGGGGAAACCCCTAAAATGGGTCACGGTTTCACCAATAAATCCAAAGAAAAAGCCGCACGGGATGTAGAAAGATTCTTAAGCGAAAACCAAGAGGATATTATTATCTTTCTAGAGTCTGGGTTTAGCGAAGAACTGGTAGGTCATAACTTCTACCTAAACCGTAATCATCATGGTTCTGGGTTCTGGGATGAGAACGGTTGTGATAAGGCTGTATTAGACCGACTTTCGGAGTCCTCAAAAAATTTTGGTGAGTGCGACTCTATGGCCATTCGTGGATGGATTTACTTAGAATAGAGTTAAACTAAGTTAAACTCAATCTAACCTAGTTAAGTAGGGAGTGTGACAGTTCCTTAACTGTCCACTAGACTTTCCCCTTAAACAATGCCATAATAGTAACATACCAAAGAGGGAACCGATTATGACTACTGAAAACTCCCCCACAAAAGTAATTTTTCGTAAATGGGTAAAATACTCAAATAGTATTATAGCCATTTTTCCAGAAATCGTCAGTTGCGATAACCCCTATTACTGTGAATCATGGGAATATGTAGGGGGGCATGGCGGATGTGACCCCCATTGGGTCGTTAGTGATACTGTACCTGCTAGTCCAGACGAATATGCTTGGTATAAGAAATTCCTAGAGGAACACTACGGGTATCAACTCAAGGTGATAACCAGAAACCGTCAGGAGTTCCTAGAAACCAGAAAAACACACATAGACTTAATGAGGAAATAGCCCGTGAAATAACCGACCAGCAGGATGAAGATGAATATGAGGATGAAGATGAAGATTCCTTAGACTAACCTTAACTCAGGGTTAACCAAAATTTAACCAAGTTAACCCTTGACAGTCCCGAAAAAAACTGCTGTAATAGTGACATTACAAGGAAACCGATTATGTTTACTTACCTCTCGTATCTAGAAACACTGTCAACCAGTGAATTACAAGAAATCTTTGCTGAAATCCTAACCTGTGAGCAGTTACTAGCAGAAGATGGATTAGAAATTTCCGACTTAGAAAACCCACTGGGAGACGTACACTTGTTCTACTGGGATGACAAAGTATTCTATCAGAATTTATCCACAATGGCAGGCGACCGAGATTTATTGATAGATGCTATAAGTGAATGGGTAGAGGCATTCCCACCTAACCAAGAGGATATTACAGAGTTCTATCTAAGCCCCTACGGAACATTTAAGTTCTAAACCTTAATTAAGGGTTAACCAAAATTTAACCAAGTTAACCCTTGACAGACCCCCGAAAAAGTGCCATAATGAAAACATACTGACGAGGAAAAAAAAATGAAAGAATTTAAAGAATGGTTTGAGGAAAATCTCTCCGAGTATGCTGAGGATATTGTAAATCATGGGGTGGATTGTGGTTTTCCCGGTGTAACAACATATTCGGAATGTGTCGAGTTATGGGAAAAATATGGACAGGAAATCTGGGATTATGCAGTTGAACAAGCGGAACAATTGGGCTGTAAAAACGTGGCTGAGATGATTTCCTCTTTCAAACGGGCTGATATGTTAGAATCTCTAGATGAGTTTTATAATCTCATGGTGTGGTATGCCTGCGAAGAAATCGCCCGTGAAATAACCGACCAGCAGGATGAAGATGAATATGAGGATGAAGATGAATATGAGGATGAAGATGAAGATTCCTTAGACTAACCTTAACTCAGGGTTAACCAAAATTTAACCAAGTTAACCCTTGACAGTCCAGAAAAACACTGCTATAATAGTAACAACCAATCAAAAAGGAAGCCAAAATGTTATTCATACTAAGCGAAAGATTCCAAGACAACCTAGTGCGTGAGGGGGTATACTTTAGTATCTATAGACTGGATGATGTAATATACCTAGTCCCAACTTTAGAATTTTTTCAAGAATTAGAGGAAAATCCAAAGTTTTTCGATAAACCTGTAGATTACTTATGGTTTGACTTGTTAGAGGATGCCTTCTTATGCGACGAATGGTTATCTCCTCGTGTTGAGGGTAGGGAAGATTACTTTTTCCTGACTGATGATTATTACTATGATTATGATGGTGAGGTAAGTATAATTTATGACCGATTATGGTTCATAGACATTGCCAATCATTTCCCTTATTCATTGGTAGAAATTCTTAAAACCAAAGGTTATATTGAATTGTACCGGTTTAAATAGTTAACTCAGGGTTAACCAGTTTAAATTTTGGTTAACCCCTGCAATACTCCCTAACCCAACCAATAGGATTAGGGTTTTCATTGCAGGTGCGTGTAACGGTTAGTTCACCTATACCTATACGGGTTATGTGGAGGTAAAGATAGACGGCGAAGTGTACAAGTTTCCATTATACCCACTGATAAGAAATTCTAATGGTTGAGGGATTGACAATACCCAGTAAACCCTGATATAGTAGTAACATACCTACAAGGAAACCGATTATGTCTCAATTTAGAATCGTCTATCAAGTAGTTTCACTAAAGTCAGCAGTCGATGGGGAATATTTGGAACAAGGATTTTATTTTAAGGGTTATCACTGCAAATATGACCCAAACCTAGAAACACTAGATATAGAAGAAGATTACTGGCAAGAAATATCGGAGATAGGCTTGGATGGTCTAATCAGATTAGCACACAGTTTAGGGATAGTCGCTAACAACGAGGACGACTCAACAAATTGGTTTTCCAGTGAAGACCCAGAAGACCCAGACCCAGACAAATACTACCAAATATCCTACTCCCTACATCTTCGCTCAGAGCGTTACGAGTCTCTATTCCGAAGAGTTAATCTGTTATTGTTTGAATATGATTTTGACTACTGTGTACTTCACAAATAATTAACCCATGCAATACTCCCTAACCCAACTAATAGGATTAGGGAGTTCATTGCAGGTGTGTGAGTGGGTAGGTTCACCTATGCCTATACGAGTTATGTGAGGGTAGAGATGCAAGAACGGGTACAACGGTTACTAGATAAAACCAAAAATAAATAAATCCTAAAGGCTACCCTCAGATAAGGTAGCCTTATCAATTTCATAAGCAAGACTTATATAAGTTAAACTATCTAACGGATAAGCTAATCTTATATAAGTTACCATAATCAATCCCATAAGAAAGATTAATGATTGACCTACTTGACAGACCCCTATAATATTGCTATAGTAGATACATGAAAGAAAACAAACCCACCCCAACAAGTACCTACCATGATTTACCATTATCAAATAGGTTTCCCTAAAGATTTCCAGTTTCCTACAGCTAAACGTAGCCTGCGTTACACCCACCATGCACGGATAGAGTCCAAAAGAGACGGTGTAATTAATTTACCGTCTGTCATTAACCCCTCTAGCGGTAAGTTGATAGAATTAAACTTGACCAGACAGTTTCCTCGATATGTTTACCGTTTCCCATACTCAAACACCAAAGACTTAGTTATGGTGTTTTCTGCCGAAACCCCCCTACACTGGACAGTCGTTACGGTCTGGTTAAACGATACTACCGATTCCCATAAAAGCCTAGACCGTACACGGTACGCTATCCCTGCCTAGAAAAAATAATCAAGAGTTAATCCCAACCCGTTAGTAACTATTATAACCCTGATAAGTTATTCTAATACATTAACTCTTGACAGACCCTAAAAAGTAAGGCATAATAGAAACATAGAACGGAGATGTGCAATGAACAAAATTTACACACTGGCAGTAATTATTTTATTGGCTCCTTTTGTTCTGCTGGTGGTTAATCTCTCTCAGGAATCACCACTGACGAATAATAAAGTCTGTACGGACTTGGAAGTGGTTAGTGGTGATTGCAAACCTTACTAAGTGAGACAGGACGGAACTAACTATGGACTTAATCTCAATCACAACCGTATGTTCATCAACCGTACACGGTACGCTATACCTACCTAGAAAAAATAATCAAGAGTTAACCCCAACCCATTAGTAACTATTATAACCCTGATAAGTTATTCTAATACATTAACTCTTGACAGACCCTAAAAAGTAAGGCATAATAGAAACATAAGCAAAGGGTTAACCCACTCACTTCACCGGGTTAACCAAATTCAAACCAAAACAAGAGGTACTTTAAATGTCTAACTATCAACTAGCTAATCTTATCTTAGGTGAGACGGTTCATCTCAGTATTTCTGTTCTAATGTTCTTTGCATCGGTATCAGCTTGTATCCACTTCATTGACGAGGTTTTTAAACAAACACAGCCTAAAACCCCCCCTGAATTTTTTGTAGGGGTAGAAACCCCTCCGACCATCGTTAAACCTGTCCCTGCCCCCCTTGAACCTGTCCCTGATTTTACCCTTGCAAACCTGTATACTATCAGGGAATTGAAAGCTATGGCCAGCAAGAGAAAAGTTAAAAACTATGGACGGTTAACAAAAATCCAATTAGTTGAAGCTTTAACCTCAAAAGACTAACCCCTATAAGGATTTCCTATGGTTGAATGATAAGAAATCCTTATTAATTAGGGCTTGACAACCTAGACCCAACTTTGCTATAGTGGACACATACCAAACAACAGAGCAAAAATTATGATTCCTAACTTAGAAACAGTTCAATCCAGTGCAATCCTAGCTATCGGGTATGATGACAACACTTTAAGAATCGTGTTCAATAGTGGCCGTGATTACCTGTACCACGATGTACCGCAGGATGTATTCCAAGACTTAGAATTGGCTGAATCAATCGGTCGCTATTTCAATACTCATATTCGAGACAATTTTGAATCGTCTGAATTGGTTCAAACAAGAGTAAACCGACGCTAGACATCTTAAACGGGGTTAGGTGGGTTTAACCCAATCTAACCCCCCCATTAAATCCAAAACCCACCCTTGATTGGGTGGGTTTATTGCAGGGGGTGGGACTATACGGTTCCGTAGCGGGGGATATGACTACGGTGGGTCTCAAAGAATCCTACCATGATAGCGGCACTGGTATCTTTAAACTCTATATACTTTCCCTCATGTAGTAGTTTGTAAGACTGGTCAAGATAGCTTTTCTGTTGCCCGTAAATGCCATCTATAGAGCCATCTAAGTCACTGGTGAGCCATTCCATCGTTTCCTGTCTTAGGTCGTCTAATTCAGGCGTTATTTGTTGACCTAGCATTTTTGACATAGTACCATTGGTACGGGCATGGATAGCCTCATCTCGACTAATCTCGGCGGCCACACTAGCCAACTGTACACCGCCTAGTCTACGGTAGATGGTTAGTACGGGAAAGAATACAGATTGTTCAGCAATCCAAGTGACTAAGATGGGGTGGTATTTCTCACCCATCTTGAACCATTTTTGGATGATTTCTTGAGATTCCTTTTCTATCTCCTCTTTAGTCTCACGGTCACATAGAGTTAAGTTACGGTAGCAATAATCTAATTGCTCATCGTGTTTTTGCTCATCCTTAAAATTAGAGGCCAACAAACGTAAGCCATCTTCGCTTAACCAATGCTTTTCCCGTCTGGCTCCTTCTTTAATCCATTCGCCAACGGGTAGTTCTAATAACCGTGCCTGAAGTGCTTTCTGTACGGTCTTTTCTGCCCCGTGTACACAGTTTCCGGATTGTATCGGCATTACAGACCAGTTTCTCTTGGCCTTGAATAGTTTACCGAAAATCGTTTGCTCTGACATATCTCTTATCCTAATCTAGGGTCTGTTATTATTTTGGGTGTATTGTCAATCTTAGTCTATCCTTGACCATTGTCAAAGGAAGTCCATGTATAAGCAACGGTTATAGCTATAGATAAGAAATTCTAATGGTTGAGGGCTTGACAATACCTGATAAACCGTGTAAACTTTCCCCTAGTACAACCATACTATAGTGTAGCCTGCAATAGACAGTTGGGAAACTATCTATTAGTCAGGCTTGTTGCAGGGGTAGACTTAGTACAACCATATTCCGTTATAGTAATGTTAACTTTTATTAACATTAATTTCCTGTTTTACAGTGGGTAAGACGGCTTAACACCATTCTACAAGCTAACACGGGCTAACTGCCCGCTTATCCCTAGTTAAAGGGGGTTTAACCCTGATTGATTAAGCTTGGTTTTTACTTAACCAGTTTTTGTTGGGTTAAACCCAGTATAACAGAGAGTAGATTAGATGTCAAGAGGGTTAAGAAAAAACTTTTAGACTTTAACCTTAGTATAAAACTACCGAAAATGTTAATAAATTTCAACAAAGGTGGGTCTAAAGCAGAACCTCCAATCGCTCATCCTAAATGTGTAATCTAGCTCATGTATTATGAAACCCTGTCAGATAATTATGACCCTTGCCTCTATAGGCTTTGTTTTTTTAGGTGTACTATCTATTAAAGAACCCGATAAGTACGCCCCAAAATTAGTAGATGCCACTACTACCCTTATTGCTGGGGTTCTAGCCCTATCTATCCCTAAAGGTAGTCCTTAGTCTGGATTGGTTAATCCTTAGTTTAACCCCCTTTAAAGCTTCTTTGTAGAGGTTAACTACCTTAAACCTGTCTTTCCCTTGTTCCGCTTGTTTTAATCCCGATTAAACTCTACGGTAGACCCCCCATACCCCTCTTTTAAGTATCCCTAAAAGCGTCAGTTATTCCTCATCCAAATTTTTTTTATTTTTTAACTTTTTGGTCTGGGCGAACACAAAGCTATACCCAGTGCGGCTTTTGGCTACACTGGGTTATATTGTTTGGGCGGACTAAGGGCTAGGCGAGGTTGAACAGGGTTAGCCTGGGCTAATAGAGTCCTAACGGGGTTAGGATAGGGTCAAACCTGGTAAACCCAGACTATACTTCAGAAAGTACCCTAATTCGTAACACTCAGCTTTCCACTCTGCTAAAGTGGGGAAGTCATTAGTCCTCAAGTAGATTTGAGTTTTAGGAACTACCTCATGCAAAGCATTGAACATCTCAACTTGTTCCACATCAGTAAATAAGCCTTCATAACCAGGACGGTTAATTTTTACTAAATGGGGAATACAGTTACCTTGCTCCATTACCTCCTGGATTAAAACTTGTTCATGCTGGTTTCTTATTGCCAACATTACTACGTCCTTGCCTTCTCGCAGTAACCGGGTTAATTCTCGTCTGACATAGGGTAAAGAAAAATGAGGGTCAATGTCTTTCATTTCTTTCCAAGCCAGGGTTTCTATTTCCCCCAAAGTTTTGGCTTGGGCAAATATACGGTCTACCATTAGTTTGGTGATTGTACCTAGTGTTTTCCCTGTTCCATTAACATAGCCTGGCGTTTCAATTCCTGAAATACCATAGTGGTCTGCTAAGAACCAATACAGATGGATTTCTAAGTCTTTTGGGAAAAACTCATTGAACTCAAACTTTGTGGCTTTTCCTTCAGGGGTGTGCATCGCCCCTTTCTGTAAACCAAATTTTCGCTCCAGGAATTGTTTAAAGTCATTAATTGGGTGAATCCAGGAAAAATTTAGACAAGATTCTAAAATCCGTTGGAACTCCGATTTCCCAGAGCCAGACTCCCCAAAACAGATAACCAGTTTCGGTAATGGTTTTAAGTCAGCAAATTCAGGTTTTAACATCGTTGGTACTGGGGTTTGGCCTTTTAACATTTTTTCAGCGTTATTTTTGAGCATTTTCATCGAAAAATTGGGTCTGAAACCCCCCCCCCCTTTAGCGATAGCGGAGGGCGAGGTTTCATAAGTCAGTGAGAAACAATTAAACCGTTAGAACGACGAATTAACTGAATCTTCTGCATATCAACAGTTTTTACCCCTTCTAGCATAGAAAAATTCTAATTCCTTTAACTCAGCCAATTCCTTTTCCATACTTGAGATTTCTTTTTCTTTTCGTTTTAGGAAATTTTCTTTAGCTTCTTCGATTGACTCAAAAACGTCTCTCCCCAACTGAAGATAGTCTTTCCCACCAAAACTGTATCTCAGATGGACATAGGAAGATTCCCCCTCAATATCCCCTTCTGCCTCGTATACCCCATTAGTCAGGCAGTATTTCGTCACATAGAGTTTAGCCATTTTTCACCTTTAGATTGGGTTTATAGTAGAACACCTGTACTAGACATTGGGTTTGATTTCTTGCTTCACTGTGGGTAAGACGGCTTAACACCACTCCACAAGCTAACACGGGCTAACTGCCCGCTTTACCCTAGTTAAAGGGGGTTTAACCCTGATTAATTAAGCTTGGTTCTCACTTAACCAGTTTTTGTTGGGTTAACCCCAGTATAACAGAGGGTAGATTAGATGTCAAGGGGGTAGGGTACGAAATATTCACAACCGCCTTCCCAACCTTCTTCATCCCAATCCCCACTGAAATTCCACTTTTCAGGGTCTAACCCATATTTTTTCCAGATTGGACATTTTGAAACAGATTCGGGATGCGAACAATAACAGGCATGACCTGGGACGATATGACCGTAACCACAGGGCGACGGTTCTAGACTTTCTTCAGCCGCATGATAATATAGTGGTAAGAACATTTGTACTTTGCGCTGGGTTGAAAATTAGGTCGTCTGGAGTTGGGTAGTGATTACTATGTCACCTTCAGGATTTACAAGGGTGGAAAAGATTAATTCACCTTCATACAACATATCCCGCATCTCCGCTGGTATCACAGCTATTGCACTTGTCCCGTTCCCATTCCCCGCTTCCGTTGCTTGTAGATGCAAAGCGAACAGGAGAAGACGGGATATATTTATTAATTCTTCTTTAGTGAAGTCTTCCATGTCTAAATCTTGCTCTTGGTGTTTTAACTATTTTAACAGGGTTCAAAGGGTTTGTCAAGGGTTAACCATTTTTAAAACAGGTTAACCGTTAAAGAACTAGAGTTAGTCTCCGCCGCAAGCCTCACAGTACCCGTCACCAATGTTGCACACGGGTTGAACAGGGGTTGGGGTCGGGTCGGTTTCTCCAAATAACTCCGCAAATAAGTCGTCTACTTCGTCCATTTCTTTCGAGGGAAGATAACCTAATTTTTCTAGTGCCTCATCTGAAATACAGCCAGATTTGTCATTTGCCTGTTGAAGGGTTGAGAGGCGATAATAGGTCGTTTTGATGTCCGCATCCATAAAGTCGTCAATGAACTGTTCATTGACAGGGCAAGTATCCCAAATGTTGGCAGAAATCGAATGACCTAATCCAGTGGAATCCATCAACCGTTGCCATCCGTTCAGTAGTCTCCATTGAACGTCCCACCCTACTTCCGACGCAATTTCTACATCGGGATGAAAAGCGAACATTTGTGAACCAAATGTTTCGGATGTTCTTTCAATTTCCCGACCTAGCGGTGGGCTGATTTCAGGGGTGATTGCATACCCGTAGCGGTCGAAGTTTTTTGTGAAACTCGTTGCAGTTGGAGCTACAGTAAAGATTCTATCCATATTGTACTTACGTCCCACTACCGCCGCTTCCATGAAGCCTAGAGCTATTTTATGGACTAGGTAGATTGGTCTCGAACACCCCCCAATGAAATAGTCATTCCCTTCGTTCTCTTTGATGATGTCCTCCCGGAACCCTGAAGTTAGGATTTCGTATTCCTCTAAAGCATCGACAAATTCAGCGTATTTTACTTTTTGAGTCGCTAAAAACGATGCTAATCCAATAACCCCTAATCCTATTTGTCGGTCTTCTTCAGGACTCAGGTATTGACCTGTCTCTCCCACACCGGTGATTGCATGGAGTTGGCACAGCCATTCTGCCCCTTCCCGATATGCTTGTGGGAAGTCTTCTGGCTCCAGTAATCCGTAATTTTCATTAGAGATTAGACAGGTAGCACGACTTTTTAAGGCCACTTCCGTACAGACTTGAAATAGTAGGCGGTCTCCGTTTTTGTCCCATATCTTTTTGGCTAACCAGATATTTCCTTTGTCCACCGCTTCAGCCAGTTTTTTCTTGATTGGGTGGTTCCGAATCCCTTCGTCCACATACACTGTCTGCTTTACCCACGCATTTGCAAACTCGTTTGCGTCAATAAATGCCTCAATGTCCGGGTGGTCGTAGTCTAGGTAAATGTTGCAAGCTCCGTTTTTGAAAATTCCCCCACGACGGAGAATTTCATTCATCTTAGAATAGAACTCCATAAAACTTACTGGCCCGGATGCCATTAACCCTAACTCATTCTGAGTCCCCGCAGGTCTTAGATTCGATAGATTAATTGCTACTCCAGCCGCATTTCTTAATCCGTGACTCGTAAATAACCAAGAATCTTCGATACCGTCTTTACCTTCCATACTGTCTTGGACATCGAACACAGTACAGCTAACAGGGAGTCGCCCTTGAGGTTGTTTACCCCAGTCCCTTACCCGTCCGGTAAGGGCTAATCCATAGGGTACTGTATTAAATAACTCTTTCTTTTTCTCGTTTCTTTCTTGTTCAAGCATATTTTTTGACTAGGGTAAAACCCTAGTTTGATAGGGTTTTTATTGGCTGATTATGGTTGTCAGGGGTCATTTTTCAATACCCCATTTCTCCGCTAATGCTTTCTGGGTGAACAATTGGGTTGCTACCATATTACAGTACATATCGGAGTACATTCCTTTTAGTCGGTTGACAATTTTCTGTAAGTCTTCTTTCGGGAATCTAATGTGTGTTGCTGACGGGTCTTTATCCATCGAGAACTCTGCCTCTATTGCTCTCAGCAGTAGCGATAGTTTTAATTGGTACTCTAGTGGCAGGTCTATTTGCGCTTCGACTAGCTTATGATAATCATTATCATCTGGTCTTTCTGGTTCTGATACAGCCATTTCAGGTTCTGGTTTTTGTTGGGTTAACCCCAGTATAACAGAGAGTAGATTGGATGTCAAGGGGGTCTAGAAAAAACTTTTAGACTTTACCTTAGTTAAAGGTGGTTTACCCCTTTCTGCCTTTTTTAAAAGCTTCCTCTACAGTCCTCGAAGCGGAATCTCTCTTTTTTTGATTGTCTTTTACTGCCCCAAACGCACGCTCTACTACGTTAGGACTCGATTTTCCTCTCTCTCTACGGTCAGGGCGACCGTCTCCACCGGTTGGCTTTACCATCTTAGTTTCTTCCTGTATTCCATTATTGGACTGTCCACATCTGGTTTGGGCGGAAAATCACACTCCCCTAAAATGCCCTTACTTTTTGACTTTCTACTACTTTAGCAGTCTCCACCACATAATCTTTTATCGAAAATTCATCTTTGAATCTCCCTCTCGCTCTGTCAGATTCCTCCACTACATGAACCCATCCCATCTTTTCACACTCCTCTTTTACCTTCCGTCCTCCCCCGTATACTGTGAAATAGATTTCTCTACTCTGGGCATGACGACAAGCCGTCTCATACTCCTCGTATGTTGCTTGGATTCTTTCACTATATCCATGTGTACAGTAGGCTTTCCACCCTTTCGGTACTCCTAATAAGGCGATTTCTTCAAACTCCGTCGGTACATTCAGGTCTACTAGGATTTTTATCCCCGCTTCCCCCCAATAACGGGATAACCATCTTTTTTGGAATATCTTCTGGATTGCTATTGCTTTTGGACTTTGTAAGGAAATCGTATAGTTTACTTCCCCCACTAAAGTTATCTCTGTTTCAATCAGTTTTGAGGGATTTTTCCAATGTCCCGACATTCGATAGTCATCAGTGTAATGGAATATTGTTCCCTTTAACTTATTCGTTCTTGCCTTTGCTCCCCAGATGTTTATTGGTAACTCTGGCCATTTTCCTTGCATATCTAAGCTCAAGACGGGTATTCCCCATTCATTATTTGTTGGGAATATCCAATTAATCACGTTATTCCCTATTGGATTTAATATTTCTTTAATTGTCACTTACTTTTTCCCCTTTTTCAACTGTTTTGGGCGTAGTCAGGGAAGAATCCACCACCCTATTTTACCCCATTAGTATTTGAAGTCTTCGTTGTTGTTATACTAAGTCCGCCCAAATCTATTTATAGGAGATAGGGAGTTAAATGCTCTTGATTTGACCACCCTAGAAAAAGAAAAAAAAAAGTAACCCCCCCCCGCTCGATTCCTAAAATGGTTCACCCTGTTTTAGACTTTTTTCTATGTCTTATCCTGTTTCTGCTGAATATATTTTTCGTCCTCGTCAAAGTACCGAACTACTTTGGGGTACTTTTGTTCTTCGTGATTCGGACGGCAAACAACTTTGTGCCGTAGTCGCTACTTCCGGTGCTACTGGGTTTCAGAATCACACCCACTATAGGACTAAAGGTAAGGGTTTGTTACCCCCTTATAGTGAATACACCATTTCTACTGAAGGTTATTTTCTTGCTACCAAAGGTATTGAAGGTATGTTTTTCCCTATTTTACCGTCCCCCGTCCCCGGTTATGGACGGTCTGAACTGGGTCTTCACGATGATGCCAATGTCCCAGGTTCAGCAGGGTGTATTGTTATCGAAAATCGTGCTACTTTCCGAAACACGGTAGTTCCACTATTGTCCGCCACACTAAAACAGGGGATTAGAGAAATCCCCCTTAAAATCACATACCAGCGTTAAAGACTATTGGGGGTGGTATTTCATTTTCCATCCTAAAGAAGAATTTCTCTGCTAACCCCGTGTCCGCAAAACAAATACCCTTTTTCAACCATTTGCTAAACTGCTCAAAGGGTATTTGGGGGTTAACTTTCTGTAATTCTTTTACTAACTCTATCTTTTTGTCAACTATTATTTCCGCTTCTTTCTCTGATAGTAGGGTTTTACTCGCTACTGGCTCATGGAGCAATAGGAATCCACCCTTTTCACAAAATCTTAATTCTGATTTTATTAGTAGTGCGAATACCCCGCCCGCACTTATAGCCCTTCTGACCAGTACAGGTGTACTACACATTTGGGCTAACTCTATCGCTATATCTAACTCTCCCCCTTTAGTGTCCACAATAATAGGAGTTCTACCCTCTTTTTGGGCTTCTTCAAGCTCTTTTAGGGTAGAACTTTTTAGATTCTCCATTATATAGGGATTATTCCACAATAGCAACCGTTTTTTCCCCAGGGAATAAGTTTACCGTTTTCCCATTCACGGATAAGACCAACTTGGTATTTTCTACTGCTCGAACTACGCCTAGCAATAACTCTGCTTTTTCTCCTGTCCAAGCAAAGTACACCACTTTGTCCTCTGGGTGAATCCTTTTCCCTTGTATTTCCCAGTATTCAGGGGTAGATAATTCTTTGGGGACTTCTTCGGTTTCTTCAAAATTTAAGCTTAGTTCTTCCTCTTTACGCAATTGTGCATCCAGAAGTTTGCCCGCATGATACGAATAGCTTAAAAGTTCCAATTCTTCCATTTTACCTCCTGGGGTTTTTTTTGTTTTTTCATGATAGACCGTGTGAACTCCTTTTGTCAAGTCATCAATTTATATTGAGCGTTAAGACTTTCTTAAGAGTAGCACCCACTCTACTAAGGCAGACCATGTTGGTAAACTTATGCTACGAATTTTTATTTATCTATCCCTTATTTTTTGGGAACTGCTCATGATAGCTGTTTTCCTTTTTCAAGCTCAAGATAATAATCCCCCCACCCTGAACCCCCCACCAGCGAAGTTTTGCTATCCTGGTACGCCCTTAAATCTAACCTACAATTTGGATACAACCATTTTCTTTCTTGAAAAATATAGCCTTCAGTCTTCTCCATTAGAGCTTACTAAAGGCTGTGTTATGAGTGCGGGGACTCTAAATGCTCTTACTCAATCTGTCTCCGTCTTTTTAAAACATCGGTTCCCTCAAGCTCTTATTGTTCGTTCTAATGAGAATGTTAGGGCTGATTTAGGTTTCACTAAGGGTTTAATTACTCCGGTTTTTTGGGAGAAAACTAAGATTTTAGTCACTATTACTCAGGTTTCTGGTTCCTACCGCTTATCCGTTATTGTTTCTTCTAATAAGGCAGGTGGGAACTTACTTTCCCCTCCCCCCGATGATGATTTTAAATCTATTAGTGATAACTACGCTCAATATTTGGATGTGTTCACTTTGAAACTTTTAACAGATTTGGGGCAATATTTGAGTGGCAAATAATTTGGAAATGGCAGATGTAAAGTCCCAAATCGGTAGGGAGTTCTTTGTGGGGGTTGGCGTAATCTATTTTTCTACGACCCTGGTTCGTCTATTTGGTGGACTTAGTGATGACCAACTCCAACAGACTTATTTACTTTTATTGTCTAGTCTTGTCGATTTTAGTATACCTGTTTTAAGCTTTTTTCTCCGAAATAAACTACAAAAGTCTGAGCCTATTCTCAAAGCTAATGCTCAAACTTTAATTTGGGTATCTCGTACTTATCCTTTGGTTATTACCCTAGTAAATCTGGTTAGAGTTGCCCCTTTACCACTTTTAACCTCGTTCTCTACTTATTTTACTATGGTATCGTCTGTCCAAGCTATCTTTGGTTTGTGGACATCTTGGATTTTACATACTTTCTACGAGAAGCATTGAGTTCTTAAGAAATATTCACCGTTAAAAGTCATGATATAGACTTCATGACTTGTTCCGATTAACGCCACTGGACGTATTAACCCTAACTTGGCTAAATACCTTAATTCAAGGTTCTTTGTATCCCCCAAGATAAACCCCGCTTTAAGGATTAACTTTAAAAGACGGGTATTGATTTCTGGATTTTGCTTTTTCTTACTCATCGCCAAAAAGGTTGTCTAATTTTTCTAGATAAATTCTCATTTTTAATCCCATTTGGGACAGTCTGAAATATGCTTCTGGTTTGGCAAAATAAATAACCGGTTCCACCACTTCTACTGCTCCCAACTCAATACCAAATACTAAGGCTAATTCTAAGTCATCTAATTTTAGCTCCTCTAATTCCTCCATTCTAGCCATTTTATTTGGGCTTAACGCAATTAGAAGTCTAATGACATTTGCATTCACATATTCAATCCACATTTTTACCCCTTGCTTTTCAGAACTACTTTGGGCGAAAAGGGGGCATCGAAACCCCCTTTTTAAGACCTATTTAGTTAAAGAACCACCAGTTGCTTTCAAAATCTCAGGCATTGTTCGGAGTTTTCCTAACGGTAATCCTTTGGGTTGAGACGGGGTTATTGCTGGACTGTCAGGGGACTTACGAATTGTGAAGTCGATGTCCACCCCAGAGAACCATGCTACTGATGCGGGGAGGTCGTATATCCCCACTGAATAGCAGAACATCGCACGAGTCCAGAGGTGGGCAATCTGGAAGGCCAAGCAAAACCTCGCTGAATCTTCTTTCTTTACGATATAACGGTACTCGTCGTGAATCGTGATACATAGGCGGGCGTTAATATTGTACTCTCGACATAGATAGGATGTGGCGGTTAGACAGAGGTGCATGAAGTCTACACCACTGCTCTGGACGCACCAGTTCACTTTGCTGGTTAGGAAATCTCTTTTACCAGTGAAGCGGGGGTGCAAAGCGTCACTTAAGGTTCTCCCTAAAGCGGGGGTTCGGGGGTCGCTGGAGGTAGCAACCCTTTCCATTTCATTGAACATTGTAGACTCGCTACCCAATTTCCATTGTCCTTCAATTTTCTTCCCCTTGGTTTTGGTGAACATCTCTGTGGCAATCTGTTTAGCCTGAGAGGAAGTCAAAGATTTTCGGAACTGTCTCAGATAATTAGTCATCGCAGTTAACCCGGCTCCATATCTCCGGCTGTAGACCGAAATTTTTGCCTCATCTCTGGTCACACCCAGCAATTTTGCGGTCATTGAATGGACATCACTGCCATCCTCCTTGCGCCCCGCTAGGGTTTGGAAACTGGCAGGGGTTCCCCCAATAAGCCCTACCTTTGAATCACCAAATAAGTCGGATAACCATAACTCTTGCATTTGTATTACGAATAGCCCGCTTCCGACTATTCTCTGTAAGTTTCCCTACAGATTTGACTATATCTTCACGGTTTCCCGTGTCCCCCATTTCGAGCTTGCTTAAGCCCTACGATACTAGGCCTTTAGACTTTAAGAGTTTGTGGTACAGCTTACCTCTCTTTATACATGAGACTGTATTTTGGCTAACAGAGTATTTCTCGGCTATACCAGATTGAGTCCCATCATCCAAAAAGATTTCTATAACTTCCTTATCCTCTAGTTTATTGAGCTTTTCTCTAGTCGATGAAGATTCCTGTACAACCTTTCCCACCGTGACACCTGAAACTCCCACTAGCTTTCCTATCCGAACGTTAGATAATCCTTGGGCTTTAAGTTCCAATACCCTATCTTTAATACGTTCTCTTGTTTCAGCAAATTGGTTTATACCTTTCATTCTTCTGACCTTTCTTCCCTCTCCCTTCAAAACAAAATCCATGCGGTTATTGTGAGAGTAGGTACACCATTCTAAGTTATCAAGACAATTATTAGTTTTGCAGTCGTCTATGTGGTGAACTACTGGGAACCCTTCAGGGTTTGGTAAAAAAGCGAAAGCAACTAATCGGTGTATGGTTTTCTTAGACCATTTACCATTGTCATCTTTGACGGTCACTCGGTAGTAACCCCACTTATCTGGTACAGGCTTCAGGTATTTTTGTGTTAGGTGGGAGTAGATACGACCCGTTTTAGAGGCACTGTAGTATCTAAAACCGGGGATTGTAGCTAGGCTTTCCTGCTGATTGTCCATAACCTTTAACTTTTTAAACGCTACCCTAATTGTATCCTAAAAGGGTCGTGGTGTAAAGGCTTAACTGGATTTTCCAGCAGTTAAAGGGATTTAACGACAGCCATTGTGTTAACTGTCAACATCAGCACCGATTTGCAAATAACCTTCAGGAATCCGAATTGTGGTTTTAATCTCGCTACCTATACGGTTCTTTTTGCTGTTAGATGCTGTCAACCAAGTGCTTTCTACTGCCCGTCCCGTGACTGTTCCTGCTACCACCATCTGGGGGATGATGAATCCCGTTTGGTTGTCTTTGTTCATCACAGCAAACTGGGATTTTACCCGACTTTGTACTGATACCCAGTACGAACAGGAAATTGCCGCTTCAAGGGCTTGTTTTGCTTCAGGGAAATCAGAGTTCAGCACTCCTTTCTCCATTTCAGCTAAGTAATCTTTGGATAGGGGGCAACCCACATTTGAGTCATCCCCATCTTTATGGGGTATAGGGTAGTACACCTTAGTCGCTTCAGTCTCCCCCACTTCTTCCCCAACATCATTTAGATAAATTGGGTCTAAATTGGATTCGACTTCTTCCCCAACTGGTGTCACAAAGCCCCATTTTCTTTTGGGATGGTGGTAGAGTGGGTAGTCAAACCATTTTAAACGAAGTAAGTAAGGAGTACACTGGGTTTTCACCGTTAGATTGATTTTTTCCCCCTTAAATAGTTTCCGATACCACTCTGGCTTATCCTTCATGATTTTTGCCCGGGAAGAAGGCATAGTCCAATCCAGATTACATAACCACGGGTCTAGTTTTGGGTCAAGACTCCCGTTTAAGAATCCCTCAACCGCTTCATCTGCCAATAGACGCAAATGTTTCTCAACACGGGTTTTTTCTTCAACAAATTTACTTTCGGCTCTGTCTATATAACCGAACCACGATTCACGGGTAATAGGCAGGATAGCCGTACCCATTTCTAGCATCCCAAAGAAAGTCACGTTAGATGGGCATTTTTCCCGAAATCTTGCCCACAATAGCTTATAAAGTTTGAAGGTAATCTCAGTGTCTTTCACACAATAGTCAGCTAATTGTTGAAAGCGGTTTCGGATTTCCAATAGAGTTCCAGTAACAAAATAGTCTCGGTCGTCTTTGGACATTTCGACACCCAGGTACAACCGAGCGGCATCTTTTAATGAATTACCAGAGCTAACATCAAGCCATGCAGAGGCATAATCTAATCTAGCGTCCTCACCATTAGCTTTTGCTTTGGCATTTTTTATGCTCAGTGGACGTTGTTTAGAAGAAAGCCCCCCCACGCATTGGTGCATGGACATGACATCCCAAAATCGGAGTCCACCTAACTCTAGGCTATAGGGTTCTAAAGTTCTCTGCCGGTCGTACTGTATATTCCACCCAGCTACCAGTTTAGGGCTATTTCCTAGTGGACAGAGGACATCACTGCCGTCTGTTGCCAACTTCGGACTAACCCAAAAGTACCAAGCTACTGGTGAGACAGCACTAGCCATCACAGGGTAATTTGAACTTCTTACAGCAACTTCCACGTCATACACCAGTCCATCTTCTGCTGGGTACGGAACGGGGTAGGGTTCTTCACCTGGTTCATAGCACGTCCAACCTGGACGTAACAGAATTTCGGGGGGTCTCGCTGGAGTAACGGCTCTGGCCATTTGTTCTGCGATAGATAAATAAGGTTGGGCTTGGGATTCTGCTATTTTATTGAAATGTTCTTCCAGGTCTGCCCCCTGGAGTGGGGGTAACTCAAATTCAATGTCTTCTGGTACATCGACTTCCACATTATCCAGTCCAAATCGGGCTAATTCAGCTTTAGCCAATTTAACACTACCGGCGAAGGTCTTTTGACGTTCCCCGCCGAATAGTTGCTTCCGCATGGATTCAGGGATAAGTGGGATTCCTACTTCGTTTAACCTTGGCATTAGACCGTTATAAAAATGTTTACTTTGACTAACATTGATTTCTTGCTTCACAGTGGGTAAGACGGCTTAACTCCACTCCACAAGCTAACACGAGCTAACTGCCCGCTTTTCCCTAGTTAAAGGGGGGTTTAACCCTGATTGATTAAGCTTGGTTCTCACTTAACCAGTTTTTGTTGGGTTAACCCCAGTATAACAGAGGGTGTGGCAGATGTCAAGGGGTTCCAGTATTAGAAATTGTTATTACTTTGGGGGGGCTTGGGGCGGTGATAAGTTTTTCTGATTGTAGAACCCATACAAGACCTACTGCCCCTACCAGTGCCAAACTTTTTAGCACGTTGACCATGCTTGGAACTTTAGTGCTTAACATTTTTCCGTAATTAAAGACTTTCACTTTAATCTTGGGTGGTTTCAGTTTCTTTTGGTAGTTCACCACCATAGAGTCGTCTTAACTTCTCCCCTAAGACTTTTTTTGTGACGGGGTGAATGAACCGTGACTCCGTTAAGCTCATTGAATTTGCTGTTTCTACTTCTATTTTCAGTTGTATGACCTCAAATATGTATTTGTCCGTTGTTTGTTTTCTGGCAAATGCCCCATATTTAGTCGGGCAGGGTCTGCTAATCACCCAATTCTGGTACTCCAAGAGTTTTTTAATTAGCGGTTTAAGTATCAGACAGTAGGGTTCTATGTCTTCTAGGACATCTGCCGCATTCTGATACCTTACAAACAGCTTAAACTGTTTACTCCTTTTTTTCTTCGTTACCGTTCCTCCGATATAACTCTGCATTAGATACAGGTAATCCGCACTCTTATGGTAAAGCTCTATGCTGGGGTAGACAATATCTCTAGCTGTTTCTACAGTTAAACCTACCGATGCTTTTGCCTCAATTACCCCCGCTACATACGCTACGACAACTGGTGGATGATTCTTTAATATTGATAACATTTTGCTAACTTTGGGTTAAACCCTACATCGAATATCTTACTTAATCTTACCATACTTTCGTTCCAGGATAGACTCTCCCCATTTACTTCCTTACAGGGTACAAGGACTCCCTTTGACCAATACCCGTTGGCATTGTGACAGGTTTTAATAGGGTATCTGCTTTTCCAATGTTCTATTTTACTTCTTAGATAGTCAGGTGTTGTGAATAATAGATTGTCCCCGCAAACCAGAACTAACCGGTCTGCTTGGCAACTTATCACCCAACCCAACTTGTCTTGGGGTAATTCTATCTCTAAATAAAAGTTTCGGGTCTGTTTAGCTTTGAAGTCACTCTTTATTTCTAAGGAGTATTCCCCCACAAAACAATCTATCCCCCTTCTTTGGTCAACCATCTCCGCCAATTTGAGAGGTTTTCCTAACCCCTCAAGCATCTGGATTACCCGTTGCTCAACGGCTTGACCTTTTTTAAGCTGTTCTTGAAAAGTGTACATTATGCTAACTCAGGGCTACAATGGTTGAACCGAAATTGTCAGAAATAAACGTCAGTAGGTCTGCTCTATTTTTCTGTCCTGCTATTAGGTTTTTTTCTATGTCGAACATGGCCAAGGTTCCATGGTGAAGTAGCCATTTATCAAGCAAATCCGCCTTAGAGACTTTGAACACCCTTACATACTCTTCGTAATTTCCCCCCAATATTAAACTTTGGCACAGAACGTAGGCATGGTAATTTTTTAACAGGAACGCCGATAGCTCATAATTCGAGCTAAAATTGTACCCTACATAGTAAACACTACCTTCGACTTCTAAGGGTAAAACCTCATACCACCCTCTTGTCTCCTCTAAGGGGTAACAACGGTTACGCCAGTCAAAATATCTTTCTGCAACTGTTTTATAACCTATCCCCACTAATGTTTCTATGGTATCACTATACAGTGATAGTTTTCCCACTAATGGCATTTGTGCTTCTTGTAGAGTTTTCAGGAAAGTCTCAAACTCTCCCCCTATTAGCATCTCTGTTAGAATTACGATTCTTTCTGTCTCTTCGTCAAATATTGGTTCCATAAAAATATAGAGTTGTTTTTCTTTACAACTCTATATTATCTAATTTTTCACTTTCTGTCAATAGGTGTTTTCACCTATTTTTGTATGGTTTTCACTATCCTGTCCACTATTTCCATCGGTTCTAACTGAGGATTAACTATTTCCAGCACTTTTCCTGAATTATGGTCACAGCACATACGATAGCTTACTAGCTTTTGGTATTCTTCGTATTCCGCTATTAGTGCTTCTTTGAATCTAGGGGTTAGCTCCTCATACCCCCGACCCCTTCCCTGGATTCGGGACACCAAAAACTCAAACGGGGGGTTTAAAAATACCCTTAAAGTTTCTTTGGGGTAATCGTGCGGGTTATGCCCCTGAAGTGCGCTGGATACCACAATTATTCTTTCTTCCCCTAAGTAGTAGTCCGAGGCGTAGATGGATTTAATGTCTTCAAAAGTGGTGTCTTGGATTACGTTGAACCCCTTTTCCCACCAGAATCGTCCTACCATTAGTTGTGTTTTAGCGTTTTGGAGTTGTAACTCGCTTAAATGTATTGCCTCTTTCGACTTTGGCTCTGGGTTAAGAGGTATATAGGGGTTATTCTCCCACAACTCTGGCACTATTTGGGTCATTCTTTGCCACATTCCTAGTGCGTTCAAGGGGGTTCTTAAGCTTTCTACCAAAGTGCTTTTTCCTGAACCCCTTAGCCCTGAGATTACGATGTACTGTTGGGCTATAGGATTTTCACTAACTCTCACGGGGGTTACAAGTTTTAGTTTTCTCATCCTTAATTCTCTCCTTTATTTTTTGATGTAGACTTGTTTTTTAGCTCTGGTTACTGCCACATAAAGCAGTTTCTTCCAGTTTGGGGCTGAATAAATGTCCTCTCCATCTACGAACACTGTGTCCCATCCAGAGCCTTGCGATTTATACACGGTAATCGCATTGTTATAACTCCAGTGATAGGTCAGGAAACATAGGTTTTGCCATTCTTTATAAGCACCGTACAGTGCTTTACAATTTTTTTGCAAAACATTTCCAATTGCAATTACTTCGTCTTTGTACTGTGTCTCTATAAAATCCAGAATTTCTGAAGCTAATTCCTCTATGTCCATATTTCGGTCATACCCCGATTTTCCAGTAATCATTTCTTGTACTCGGTAAAGCACGTTCGTTACAAACTGTATGTCTTCCTGAATACTTTTTGAACGATTTAAAGTGTCCACCATTTGTTCATGTTTTGATGGGTCAACAAAAATCAATCTCCATGCCGCAGGTCTGTCTAATGACCGCACTTCGGTATCCCAGACTTCAACAGGATAGTTTTTCCGTTGCTGGAAGTTTAAAGTGAAATCCACCACTTCTTTTGCATCGAATATATCCAAGCCTTTTTCAGGCAGGGGGTCGCAAAAGTATTTTACAGTTTTTTGACTGAATACGACTTCCACTTCTTCTCCATTGGTAAAGGATATTTTTCTCACTTGACCATTTTCAAACTTTTGGTAGAGATTTCTTTTTAGTGATAATAACTGCTCCCCACTTGAAAATGGTTTGTCATCGATTCCCCGTAAAGCTCGGATTAGGTTATTATAGCTACAGACTTTTTCGTTTCTGTGTGCTAGAACCTTATATTCCTTTTGGGCTAACGCATATTCTCTGATTTTTCCGAACCAATCTCCTTCCGATAGAAGAAAGACATTGTGATACTTTTCTTCAAGTTCCTCCTGCGTGGACAGTATATGCTCCAATGTTGGTTTTTCAGGGGTTTGGACTTTGATTAACTTTCTAAGGTAATCGGCTACCTTTAAAGCCCCAGCATCAAATCTCACTACCTGTTCTAGTATTGAAGAACTTTTAATCCTGAACACTGAGCTTGGTTTTTTACCAGGTGGGGGTAGTTGACACTCATCTCCCACCCATAGGATTTTCGATTTTATTTCTGTTGCCTTTTGTCGGATTTTTGTTTCGACTTCCAAATCTAAAACAGATACTTCGTCTACAATTATTAAGTCGTAGGTGCTATCCATTTTTGTAGACCCAGTATCCAGTATTTGGCTTTCCGAGTCTCTGATGACTCTGGAACCTTTTACCTTGTAGTTTCCCCCAGTTTCTTGAACTACCAGCCCTAGAATGGCATGGATAGTTGACACATCCGCCTGAAAGGTTAATTTTTCTTTCAATACTTTGGCCGCCTTGTTTGTCGGGGCGAGCATCACCACCTTGATTTCAGGGTGCAATGAAATCCAGTGCGCTATAAGCGTGGATTTTCCAGTACCCGCCGCACCGATTAGCAGATGCTCTCGTTTATTTAACCCCATTCTCCACCAGGTTTCTAGTTCTTTTGTGGACATAGCTTGGTCATTGGTTAATGTTTGGACTGATGGGGTTAATTGGGTCATAGTTGTTACTTGAAATGGTTGAATCCAGTATAACAGAGAGTAGATTAGATGTCAAGGGGTTTAGAAAAACTTTTAGACTTTAACCCTAGTAGAAAACTACCGTAAATGTTAATAAATATCAACAAGGGTGGGTCTAAAGCAGAACCCCGTTTTAACAATGTGGAACTTAATTAGTCCTTCTGTTTTAATAAGAACTGGTTGGATATTGCTTTGAAGGAGGTGTATTCTCCCTTAAAGCTTCTATAAACCAAACCTTCTCGTTTAGACTGTGGGTTAAGCACGGAAGAGCCATCTGCCGCTTGGATTAGCTCGTCTACATTGGGGGGTAGGGTAGCAAACTCCTCTAGTAGGGGGACGGTATCAATACCTGCCTTTTTTAGCATACTCAGATAAGGGGCTTTGAAAATATCAAGACGTTCCCCCGTATCAAGATTGATTAGGTTAAACACAAATAGCTGATGCTGTCCCAGTTTATAAGGGTTTCCTTGGATTTTGCCTCCCACAATTTCCCCTTGTAAGGCGGCATTAAAAGGCAGGGAGAGTAAAAAATCTTTAACCTTGTATTTATGGTAAGTCATCCAATATACGTTACCCTCAGTCTCCTTAAGCTCTAAATTACGAGAGCATACACCATGTTCGTCATTTTGACGGTAAGCCGAAAAGCTAGTCCCGTCTAGCTTTTCAGTCACGGTGTAGGTTTTTTCGGATAAACTGGAATACTGGCTTTTTAGGTTTTGGATGCGTTCTTCATCCGTTTTAGGGAGGAAGCTAGGGAAATTACCCTTAGCATCACCTCCTAATGAAGCACTAACGGGGGGTTCCCATTTTTTAACCCCTAGACGGTCAGACAAGTCAAAACCTACGGGGAGATACTCTGAACCAGAGAGTAACTTGTAAAGAGGCAAAGCTAACCCTTGGCTAATTTGCCCTCTTAACTTTAAGGTTTTAATGCGAAACCCCTTCTCACCCGTTGCAAGAGTTTTAAAACTAGAACTTCGCAAAAACTCATAAATAGGTAATTCGGGCAAAAAGGAATCAATTTCAAAGTAAACACAATGGTCTCCTACTTTAAATTCACCTTTCTTTACTACTACTTTCCATCCCTTAATGTGAGCTAGTTCAATAGCGGCGGCATCGGGGATGGGGGAAAGACCTTCAATAACTTCGAGGCTGGCTAGTTTACGCATGGTGACTCCTTAATTAATTTTTGGCAAAAGTTAAAAATGTTAGAAATCGGGTCAACTTTTATAATTACGGATTATTAGCTCTTTTCCCGATTTCCCATTGGTCATTCCATATCCTAACTCCCATGCTATTTTCTCGTACTTTTCTTCTGGGTATAGGTTTCTGACCGCTTCACTATCATCATAGGTTATCATTACTGGGTTTGTCAAGCCATGCACCACTTCTTTTAATCTCGCATGGGGGAAACCAGTGTGGAGGCTCCCGTTAATCCCATACAGCTTAGATTTCTCAGCCGATAGGTACGGGGGGTCTAGAAAGACAAACCCCCCCTGTTTTGCTTTGGTGGATAGGCAACTTTCATAATCTATGTTGGTGATTACAGTACCCTCCAATAACCCTTTCAGCTTCGCCAATCGTTCGATGGAACTGATTGTGAAACGCTTATGGAAAGCGTCTTTGGAGAATCCCCCGCTTTCTAACGTTCCGCTAAACGTTACACGATTCAAAACATACCACCGTGCCGCTCTGTTCGTGAACCCTAAAGTTTCAGGGCATATATTTTTTAGGAACTCAAAGAACTTTTTCTCTTTTGTTAAAAAGTTCTTTTTAACACTATACCATGCTTCTACTCCTTTGATGAGATTGTCCAAATCATCCCTTACAGATTTCCAGAAAATGTAGACTTCTGGGTTTAGGTCGTTAATCCATAGTTCAGCTTTGGGGTATTGTTGCCGAATATATAGCATTACCGAGCCTCCCCCTACCATAGGTTCCACAAAAGCATCAATTTCTTGGGGGAAAAATAGACTAAGAAAGTCTACTGCCTTTTGTTTACCACCAGGGTAGCGTAGGGGGGATTTGATAAATTGGTTAGACTTCTTTTTGGACATACCAACCTCTAATAATTTTGGTTCCTTCAAGGATAAAAACAAACACCGCATCACAGTCAAACTCCGCATCACAGTAGACGTACTCGTTTAGGGCGGATACACAATTTTCTAAACTAGAACAGGCACAATTGCAGTATTCTGTACCATCTTCCATTACCATCACTGGCGAGTAAGGAAAACGACTGTCCATATAACCATAGAACGAGGTTAATTTAAAGCTTTCAAGGCTTTTTAGGGGGATTAGTTCTTTATTTAATCCTTTATGTTGGTTCATTTTAAACAACCTCTATTACTAAGTATTTCCAACGATATTGTTTCAAACATTTTTACTCCTATTTTTTTGGGGTCTAAGCTTGTCTTAAACTTAGACCCCATTTAATTTTAAGCAAACCAGTCTAGTAGGACTTTGAATCCTACCACACAAAGTAGGGGGATTTCCATTCCAACATATTCGGGAACTTTTACCAGTTGGGCAGTGTCTCCAAACATTAGATGGTTTTGGTTTTCTACTTCTATTTGACCCAAGCCCTGTATTACCCACCCATCCTCATAGGATGGCATTTTATAGCATAGACACTGGGTTTTTTCAACACTGAAAAATGTGTCTAAAGCGGGGGTCAGAGTCGTTTTTAAGGGGGTTAAACTGTTAATCATGGTTTAATTTTTGAGTGTAATTGTTACCAATCTGTCGGATTCAAAAAGCTTAGTTCTGGTTCAGCTTCTTGGAGTCCCAACAAAACGTTTCGTGCTACCATTTTCACTACTGGGATGGCTACTGAATTGCCAAATTGTTTATAGGCTTGAGTGTCGGACACTACAATCTTAAAACTTTCTGGAAAACCCTGTAGTCTTGCCCATTCCCGTGGTGTCATGACTCTAATATACTCTGTGTTAGCTTTACTGTCAAGTCCTCCTCTCTTTTTTATTGACGGGTCATAAATTAAGTTTCGTTCCCGCCCTTGTCCTCCAACCATTATTGTGTTAGAAACACCGTAGGGGTCTAGAATCTGATACCCGAATCCATTGTCTTTCCCTTCGTGTCTGGACTTATGCGCCTTTAACCCTTCCCAATACCTCTGGGAAATGTAGTATTTAGGGGATACTTCTTGTTCTAGAATCTTTTGGACATAGTTATTGTGCGGTACGGGGTATGGGTAGTTGAATAAGGGAATATTTAAGTCCCCCCGAAATCCCACAATAAATACTCTCGGTCGGTTTTGGGCTAATCCAAAACCTTTGGCATTCAATATTCTCGGTTTAGGTACAAAGTACCCTAAGTCCTCTCTCAAGGCTTTCAGTATGGTCGTTAATGTTCTCCCTTTGTCATGTATAATTAGACCTTTTACATTCTCCAAGATAAATGCTCTCGGTCTTTTGGCTTTTAGGATTCTCACTATGTCCAGAAAGAGTACCCCTCGGTCATCTTCAAATCCTAACTGCTTACCAGCCTGTGAAAAGGCTTGACATGGGAATCCCCCACACAATATGTCGTGGTCTGGCACTAGGTTCTCATCCTGCTCCCGAATGTCGGAGTTTTCAGGTTTATGGGCGTAATTGACCCCATAGGTTTGTTGACAGAATTTGTCTATTTCAGAGGCAAATACACACTCCCCCCCTAAACTTTCTAGGGCTATCCGAAATCCGCCAATGCCCGCAAATAAATCGATAAACTTGAAATTACTCATTTACTTTCATTTCTTCCACAATTTGGGCTACTTCTGCCATTTTAGCATACAATACATGGTTTTTTTCTGTACAGGAATCTAAATCCTTAGACCATTCACAAACCATGAAAGCTTGTCGCTTGAATTTTTTCAGTCTTTGATACTCAATTAATTGGTTCTCAATTTCTTCATCAAAGAAAACCCCGTCTTCCCCTGAATAATCACCCTGAAACCGGTAGCAGTATTTCTCACTAAGCGAATTGAAATAAGGCTTTCTGGCGACGAGAAATTCTCTGTCTCCATATGTTTTTTTGTCATTCAAACATTTTACTTTGGCTTTCTTTGGTGTTGTTCTTATTACCTCAAATACCCGAAAGTAGTTTTCTAAAAAGGCAGAACCGAGTCCGTACCTGATTGACGCTATTTTGTCCCCTTCTTGAAGTTCTTTCATACTTATTTCTCTCCTGTCAGTCTTTGTTTAACTGGTTTTACATCTAGGTTTAATTCTTCCATTAGACTGATAAGTTTTAAAACCGCATTTTCTCGGTCTACTCCGTCTAAGGTAGGTAGATTTCTAATTGTTTTCTCCAGTATATCTACCCCATATTTCAGTGCGAAGGTTGTTCTTTGTCCTTTTTCTAAATTCCCACACTCCTCATCATAGAGATATAACATAGAAAATTTACCCACAGCACAGGATACTTTCCCGTACCAGTTTGCATATTTTCTCCCATTATTCTGTTTTATCTCTCTTTTTACTTTACACTCACCATTTGGCCAGGTTGAGTTTACTACCTCAACATAGGCTAAGGTTTTAGTGACCCTTTTTACTTCAAATAATAGGAAAGAGTTATTTATTGTCTTGACTCCTAATCGGTCTCCTACTTCAAGTTCATTTACCATTTCTTTACTCCTGCCACTTTCCGTTTTAAAATGTTAACTTTCATTAACATTAATTTCTTGCTTCACTGTGGGTAAGACGGCTTAACACCACTCCACAAGCTAACACGGGCTAACTGCCCGCTTTACCCCAGTTAAAGGGGGTTTAACCCTGATTGATTAAGCTTGGTTCTCACTTAACCAGTTTTTGTTGGGTT